>Ga0222703_1000015_pt1 | contig 53331 bp, 75 predicted proteins | sample AntAcemetage1506_FD_179827 | JGI IMG/M metagenome (GOLD analysis project Ga0222703, IMG submission 179827) | Saline water microbial communities from Ace Lake, Antarctica - #1506 | ecosystem: Environmental > Aquatic > Non-marine Saline and Alkaline > Saline | place: Antarctica: Ace Lake...
ACTTACCAATTTGACAGTTGTTTTTAACATAGTTTTTACCTATCACACATACTTATTATCTTCTATTGTATATATAACTATCCACTTTTTGTTAATTGAGAGGTTCGTTATCAGCAAATTTGATTTTCACTTCTAAATTAACACACATTTCAATCATTATACAACATTTCTTAATTATAAAAATTACTTTCGCACAACATTCAGATATTTTATAATTACTATATATTAAACTCAAAAATATATAAAACTATTTACCAATCCCATTTAGCTTCTCCACACTCCCAAATCCTTTAGCAACATTTCTACCAATACCCAACATATTAGGAATTTCAAAGTTCACGTTAAAGATGCAATGAAATCCAACACTCCCCATACCTTTAATTTTCACAGACTGTTCTATACGATTCATAATTTTAACGTCTATCTTATTTTCTACATGGTAATCAAATGATTTAGACATTGATAGTAGATTTCCGGTCACTATTTTTTTCAACAGTCCATCCTTTTCTAATTCATCGCTGTCAATGTATTTATCATAATTTGCACTGTTTAATGCAATGTAGGGTGTTTTGGTAGTGTAATATTGAGTTTCATCACAAACTCCAAAATCAAACTTGTCATAATCAAATTTTAATTCATCAACTTTTATCAGAGTATTTCCAAGCTTTATTTTCGATAATCCACTATAAATCTCTTTGATAATATCCATGCCATCTTCTATACCGATAATATACGCTTTGCCATTAATGATTTTATATTGAATGTGTGGATAGCCATATACCAGTTTATTACAGTCGTGATTATGTAACTCGGTATATTCTGGATACATTTTTGATACAAACCCACGTAATTGCTGTGCGCTTCCTTTAATCTTCTTTTCAGTTACAATTTCCATTTTCAGGATTTCTAATTGTTTCATTTTTAATCACTTAATTTTAAACTATTAACAATTCGTTGTCACATTTTTCGTTAATCAGTCCAATTTCGTTATTATATACTAGATTTGCAAAGTATATAATTCTTCCCTTAAATTCAACCATTTCAACAATTCCTTTACTAACTGTCATATAATATGGGATAGTGACTTCGTATCTTTTGATATCTCTTCCCCTTCTTAGCTCCATAACTTCTCTCTCAAAACACTTTGGAACCACCGTAAATGTTGGATATGATTCTTTTCTTGTAGCATTATCATTTTCATAGATATTTGGATTGTCGAGAACTCCATTTAATGTCTTCGTTAATAATCTATGTTTATCTAAATTTTCTTCATATTCTTTTAGATCACTTAACTCATATACAGAATCAAGCACAACTTTTAAATCGGCTTCAGACATTTGTTTCCCGTTATACTTTTCAAATTCATTAAAAGTCTTATCTAATAATCCATTTCCATTAGAAGAAACTTCATATATTTTCTTTGAACTTTTGTTATGATAATAGATATGACATTCTGTCCCTTCTTTCAGTCTTTTTCTATTAACGCGCCCAAATCTCTGGATCAATGAATCTGGTGGTGCACATTCTGTAAACATAATATCGAAATCTATATCAAGTGAAACTTCTACTACCTGAGTTGCAATAACGAAATTGGCTTCACCACCAACAACTAATTTTTCTTTATTCTTTCTATCGTCGTAAGTAAATCTTGAATGAAAGCAAATTGGATTTAAATCAATAAATCTTTCATACATATTTTGGCAGTTTCTTACGGTATTTACAACAACAAGAACCTTTTTGCCAGCTTTAACAGCTTCTCTTATATCATTTTCAGCGAATTCTATACAGTTTTCGTGTTCGATTTCTTCACCACTTTCTTCATCGTGTACAAGGTGTTTGTGTGTGAATATCATGTTTCTAGCCGAATCATCATATTCAACGTCTGTATATAGCTTAAACACGTCCTCTCCGACACTCCTAACAATCAATTTAGTTATCGCGAAAGGAATTGTTGCCGTCATCATTAAAACAGGAACATCGTGCTCCACACACCGTTTAATAAGACTCACAATTTGTCCAAGAGTCCAGAAATCATAGAAATGAATTTCATCTAGAATCACAACACTATTTTTTAAACTGAAATCAGAAACACTCCAATACTTTTTATATAACTCATAAACAAGAAGCTGATCAACCGTTCCAACACTAACCGGATAAAGGAATGTTTTCTTAAATAATTCAGATTTAATATCTTCATCATCATAATCTTCTTCAACGAATGCAGATGTTGAATGAATCAAACTTACATTTTCATATCCAAAATATCCTCTCATTCTGTTATAGATAGAATTAGCCGTGGTCATTGTGGGCAGCAAATAGATAATTTTTTTGTTATATCTATTCATAGCCCATAATAACGATGCTTCTGTTTTTCCTGTTCCTGTTGGTGCACATACAATGTTATAATCTGATTCTGAATCTTTAAGATAATTTTGCGTTTTTGTATAAGTAATAATACCTCTGGTTGCGAATGCTTTTTCAAGATTCTGTAGTGTGTAGTCTTTTAATTTAAAGTTATATTCTGCACCTGATGAAGCCAACCAATCTGAATAGTGTAAGATTGATTTCATGAGAGAGAAGACGATTTGAAATTTATCTGGTTCCTGACACTTGCATATTTTTGAGAAATTCTTTGGTTTTGTAATGTTATTCAGTAAGTCAACGCCATTAAACATCTTTGTTATATTTAATTCGGGGTAGCCTTCTGATTCCATTACTGAATTTGTAAGATTTATAGCAAACTCAATACCATCATTTAAATATGTAGCATCGTGTTTATAAGTTGGTCTGTTTAGCAAATCACCATAAATATATTCCGTTGAGAATTTTTTATGATGTGTTGCCACCACCATTGTTTCAAAGTTAAAAGTGGTATCATCGCATAGTTTTCCATACAATTTATCTAGTTCTAAAGAGCCTGATAATACATATGGCAAAGAAGCTATCTCATGCCGATAGTTATCTTTAAAATTGAGAGTTTTCATAAATGTTTGGAATTCTTTTGTATTTTTACCAATGTCATGCAATAAAACAGAAAGTAACGAACCTGATAAAAATCTCTTTTCATTTATGTTTGCTTTTTTTAATGTTTTTGTGATGTTATCTTTATTATTTTCAACTATAATTTTCCATGCTTTATATGCTGAAATAATATGTGTTGAATATAATTGGTCTGGTTTAGCTAAGTAATCCATTTAAATTTACCACATTATAATGTTTTTATTATTTACGAAATAACCATCAAGTGGTTCATTTAATTTAATAACTGATTTGATTCCAGTGTAATTTGTAAATCCACCTTTAGCTACACGGGAACTATTATCGTTGAATGTAAAATCATCAACGAGATTATATAACGATGGGAACATTACCGTCTCGATAATTGGTGTTGTTTTTAGATCTATATCTAATTTAACATCATTTGTAATATTTCCTTTAATCATAATGTTATTCAGAGTGTAAATATTCAAAGATTCATAGTTAGCAATATCTGAAACTTGTACAATTTTTGCTATATCATCACTATTACCAAGTGTTAGCATAAACTTTGGAGATTTTAATGCATCTCTGATATCATTTAATACTGTTAAATCACTACATGAAATATAAATTTCAAAATGTGGTTCATATAAATATTCTCTTCTTATAATATTTTTTACGATTTGGAGTTCAGATTTTGTTTTTGTATGTCTCCACAAATCTGAATAAATTCCATTATGCTTTCCGGTAACACATAATTTTACATCATTATCATAAAAATAATCATGTGCATTTTTAAAATCGAGTCCTATCGCTGCACCAATTAATCCAACAATTGATGATTTTGTTGGAAACTCGCATGTTTTATGAAAATTTTTAGAGTCCGGCATTCTGTAAGATGCCGTCAATCCAGTGAGTTCTACAAAGAAAATATTCATAAATCACACCGAATTTACTTATAATATTCGTCTACCCATACAGCGACTTTATCAAATGAATCTTTAAGTGATTCGAAATTATCATTAGTGATTATATCGTTTTTGACAGAACCGAACGTGTGGTCAATGATACCATCTGAGTAATTATCAAGTGTGTTATTGAGATAATCTTCTCTGATACTAATACCAGACTCATTGTTTTCAATTGTAACAGCATCTAAAAACACCGGATTCTTATTCTTTGAAATAATCGCCGCAACAAACTTTGGGGAAATATCTGTAAGGAATCTCGACTGTCTTGCAGGAACCCATAGATTTTTGATTGAATTAATAACAATCTTTGCTACTTCTGCACGTTTCTGCGCCGTCATATCTCCAGACTTTTCAAATCCACTACCGCACCCAATTCTATCAAGTTCAATAACAATTGCCCCTCTATAATATCCAGAGTGAATTTCAGTCTTGAATGGCATTGGCTTTTCTCGTGTGAAATTTGTACCAAAATCCATTTCTTCATTGAATTTTGTGATTGAAATGAGTGGAGAAACGCGAACAGGAGACACACGAACAGTAGAGTTTTCCTTCTTTTTAGTCATCATATAGCCAAATACATTCTCATCAATAAATTCTGCTGGATTTCCACATAGTTTAGCTAGTTCTTTTGGAGTTACTTTCTTTTTACCATCTTCAATCATTTCTTCAGTTGGAGCTAGTTTTCCACCATGTTCTTTGAAATATTGACGCATTGAATATCTAATTAACTGTCCTGAGTAATATGGATATGCTTCCCCATCATGTGCAGTAATTTTCTTAATTTCGTTGTCGTTTCCACTTCCTGTATCTGAACCATTTGGAGAGCCGATTCCGATGTGCGATACATATGTAATAATAATCGAGTTTGCTTCTTTAATATTTGCCATTTTAATCATTCCTTTTTAGTTGTTGTTCTCTTTACCCATTTCGCTGATCCGTATGTGTTATATGCTGAAATCATAATTAAACCCTTTAGTTTTGAGAAATTCTTTTCAAGATATTCATCGTTGTAGTAAAAATCTTTTGACATCATTGTGTGATTTCTACCCATAAATTTTCCAACTTCTAATACAAACTCACCGTATTTTTTCGGGCGTGTAAGATCATAAATGATGTTTGGATCATCTTTTTTTAACATAGCTCTACCAATTTGAGAACCTGTATATTTTGCTACTTCCCCAATTGATTTTGCTACATACTCTTTACTTTCATATGTTTCATCCAATACTTCGTCAACAACCACTTTTTCTGAATCAACAGGTGGCATTTCAAGATTTTCTTTTAATGTCATAATTCTACACCGTTTAGTAGATTTTCATAATAATCTACGAAGTTATATATGTTTTTATAGTATATAACGTTATTCTTCCTGAATAACATCTCAAAATACTCACTTATTAAATTGATTACTGATTTTTGATTAATTATGTTATAACAGAACTTTTCGCGCACATTTTTGTAATTTTCCAGTTCATTTGAGCCGAATGGTATACCCGCCCGTGTTTTTATATTTGTAACATATGTGAAACTTTCAAGAAGCTTATCAATTGGGACAGGTTGTTTTTTAGTATCTTTATTTTCAGATTCCATGTATTTGAATAATCTAAATAAGTATAGCACATTATTTATTTCATATAAATCGTTACCAGCATATGATTTTCCAATAAGTTTCATATCGTATGTGTAAAACTTTGGAATTTCGGCGTCTTCTGTTCCAAATAATGTTTCAATATTATTTGCATCTTTATTATCAATATTATCTCTGTTATCAATCATCTTATAATATGAATATAAATGCGCTAATATTGTTTCATATGTGCCTTCTGGAGAGAAATGTTCAAAGATTATTTCTTTTGTATTATCCGGCAAAGAATTTTCAAATTTTAAACTGTGATTTTTAAAAAATAAATTCTTAGGATCAATTGTTTGTTTAAATCCACCATATAGATTATTTAATTCTTCTAAATCATTTTGGTGTGGTATGAAAATTTTTGTATAATAATTTCCACCGTGAGATGATGTATTATATAATGCAACAACAGGTACAAATTTACTAATATAATTACATTTCCAACATGCAAGTTCACCATCATTAGAATTGAATGAATTAAATGTTATACACCCACCACTTTTCATAGGTAAGATTGATGATGTAATAGGGTATTCTTTCTTATGAATATTCTCGCCACAGATTGCACATGTATATTTGCCAGCTTTGTCATCTTTTTTGGGGAATGGTTTCAATCTTGGTCTGTATTCATTTCTACCATTAATATAAATGTTACCAAATTCTGATTTAATTCCTGTCTCTTTTAAGAATTCATTTATTGTTTCCTGTACATCTGGTGATAAATTTTTAAATTTCTCTCTTCCGGCAATTGGATTTGGAGCAGCATTAAAAATAACGTGTGATGTTCCAACTGGTTTCGCTTTTGGGAAATGTATACACTTCTTTTTTTCAGTATCGTAATAAAATCCCATTGGTTTTTCATTTTGTTTAGCCGATGATGTTGTATAATATTTATCAATTAAAATATCATACATTTTGTTTAAAAAACCATAAATGGCGTCTTCTGATTCTCCACTGATAACAAGTTTATTATTTTTAAATTTTGTTTCAAATCCTTCTTGTTTATATAATTCACACAGTTTATAGAAACCAACAATTCCAGAATCTAACCACGGGTGATTATAATTTTTAAATTCCAATTCACACATTTTATCTTTTCCTAATTTCGTATATTATATTATTTTTAATGTTATTTATATGTTATTATGTTAAGTGTGGATAGTTTTATATATTTTTGAGTTTAATATATAGTAATTATAAAATATTTGAATGTTGTGCGAAGGTAATTTTTATAATTAAGAAATGTTGTATAATGATTGAAATGTATGTTAATTTAGAAGTGAAAATCAAATTTGTTGATAACGAATCTCTCAATTAACAAAAAGTGGATAATTATATATACAATAGAAGATAATAAGTATGTGTGATAGGTAAAAACTATGTTAAAAACAACTGTCAAATTGGTAAGTTTAGGTTCGCAAAATACTGATGTTTGAAACTGGACTATATACAGTATTTTAAATGAATTGAAAGAAAAATGATATACTATCGCAACGATCTATGCATTATAATAAGCATTGAAACTCAGCATGCTGGAGCAGATACAGACTTGTTTCTTTATCGCAACGATCTATGCATTATAATAAGCATTGAAACTATGAGTCCGGCATCTGCATGAAAATCCCATGTTTTATTGAGAATATCAAGTGTCTTTGTTTTATTAGAGTGCATTATAGTATATGTTGAATTTAATAGTATATATACATTATCACCATTCATCATAACCATAACATATAATATAGTTTGAAATCAAATGTATATAATGAATAATACATCAAAAAACATTATGTCGAAAGATGTTATGAAATTTCTTATGGCTGGTCATGATCTTATAGAACAAATTAAGATTAAAGAACAGATAGAAATTGCTGAATTAATGAATTATAAAAAATATGTAATATATCTTAAAGAGGGGTTTTATAAAATAGAAAATGGACAGATTGTTATGCATTTTAAATATATATAAAGAGTGTTTTACACCATTTTTCTGGCGTCGGTAAAATGGTTTTGGTATTAATCAGTTTAAAAATGAATTGCACCCAAAGATATTATTGTTCCCGGTATAATTACAAAGAAAAGTGTAATGAATAATGTATTTGAGAATGTTTTGTATATATTTAGTGTAGACATAATGTAAAAACAGTTATAAAAAGCATTAAAACAACTGTAAAGAAATAGTTGACAGTTCCCTAACCACTCTCTCTCTCTCTCTCTCTCAATTTAGAACATCAGAACAAACAATCTAATTACATGTAACGATATTTCAACACACCCCACCAATCCTACAAAATCATAAGAATTTATAATCAATGGCAAAGCCCACCCTAAACAAACAAAAACCCACGAATACGCATTCAAAAGTAATATTATGCACAATTTTAGTAATGGGAGAATAATGCCATATATTGAAACAATTATACCAGCGATGAATAACAGTGGATTTAAAAACAACATCTGTCCTATTAAAGAGCCAAAAAGAAGGAAAAATGTAATAAGTGTATGTATAATCATAACGTTTACCACTTATTCTATAATTTCTCTTTTAATGATTTTATTATCCATTGCTCCACATAAATGTTCGATGCAGTTTTTACGATATTTACATCCATAACAATCTTTATTAAGTCCGTAAAAATATGGTGCTGCATTAAATTTATGATTGAGAATTTTATAACCAAAAATAGTTATTCCATCGTTCAGTGGACACTCTTTCCAATTTGGTTGTTTTGATTCCCCTATACTGCATATTGAATAACTTCTAATACGATGGGCAACACATTTTTCAAGTATACATTCTTTTTCAATAATTGGGCAAATTTTAATATTTTCTTTAGTCATTTTTCATCACCATCAGGAGCGAATTCTAAAATCGCTTTTAGATTATTATATTTAAAAGGTACTTCATTATCTCTCTCACCAACAAATTTAATCAACTTCCTCCTCAACTCCAGAGCATCCCCACTTAACTCGTTTATATCACATTTAACATAGTTCTCATAAAGACAGTTAAAGTAGTCAATAACCTTCTTTACACCAACATCTACCCCTTCCTTTGTGTAAATGAGAATATTAAAGTCACTGTTTGTAAGTAGCGCAGTTCCAAACATTTCGTCAACTTCAAGTGTTATAATAAGTGGATTTTTTAATTCTACATTTTTAGTTCTGTCGAGAATTATGTTTTTTATAATTACCGCCGGAATTTTAACATTACCAAAACCAAAGTTAATTTTGTGTAATGCATTGTAGTCACATACTTTATTATCCATGAGTATTTCGTAATTGTTTTCGTGCATCATAGAGCATCACATATCATTTCCAATTGGCAGAATTTTGGGAAGTCGCCTTTTTTGAAATCTTTGAAGTAAATTCTCTTAGATCTTCCACTGGCATCTTTTTCTTTCATACATAATCCAAACACTCCCGGTCTTGTATTGTCAATTTCTCCGCCACTTGTTCTTATACACATTGGGCAGTCGTTACAGGTTTCGATTTCAATTATTAATCTTCTTTTCATAATGATCACTTTTTGTTTGTTTTAAATGGGCAGCCAAGTCCTGTTAGAATATGCTGTTCTGATTGTTTACATGGAGGGCTGATAAGTAAATTTGCATGGCACGAACCACATTGAAGCACTCTTTCTTCTTTACACGTATGAAACATGCTTATTGCTATCTTATCAAATATATCGTTCTCGGAATTAGCTGTTTCAAAATTATATTCTCCACACGATTCACATTTAAAATCTATGTCATAGTGTCTACAATCTTCTTTTTCATATACATCACTAACCCAAAATGATTCGATTGGTTTTCCACATTTCACACATACAATTTCTTCGTCCATTTCAAATATTTTTTGTTCTGTCATAATATCACCTCACCATTAAAACTCTTTAAGAACCCATTGTAAAATTGAAATTTGAGAATTACATGAAATTCTTAATTCTCTAGTAATACCTTCACTATCTTTTAACATATCTTTAAGAAAAAGTATTCGAAATTCAATCTCTTTTTTTGTTCTGACTTCGTTATCTTCAATCATAATATCACACCATTGGATAATTTAACTTTTCCTTTCCCATGCATCGTTAATAACCCATCTTAAAGCAGAAATCATATACGGTATTCCAATCTTATCTTCCTGTTTGATGTTTTTATTATTCTCTAGTTCATCTTTAAGAGTTGTAATTCTCTTTAAAATTTCTTTTTCTGTTCTGTTTTCATCAACAATGTATTCTTCCATCATAATCACTTCTTATTACATCATTTATTAGTCTTAATATTATAAAAAAGTATTGTTTCGATATTATATAAGCACAAATGCAGGTGTCTCACCACTTGCATTTTTATAGCCTTGTGTATATCCAATTACAGTTAAATAGTGTATGTGCCCAAAAATTCCACCAAAAATGCCTTCTTTGTTTGAATATGGATCTGTTTTTTCTGATAATGTAATTGTCTTATTTAAACCATCGGCATAACCAATTGTATACCCGACTGCTAATATTTCTTCTGCGTGTTCGTCAGTGAATTTTATACCTTTATCTATATCACACCATATAAATAAGGATATTGCAATCACAATTAATATTCCAACTATCGCGCAACACATGTCGTTTTTGTTTATATTTTTAAGTTCCATGCCACACCACTTATAATTCCCAATATTACAAACATATAACCAACTGCTGTCCAATCGTCATCTCCACATGATGCAACCATATCCATCATAAGTGTGAATATACCTAAATATATCAAAATGGCTGGTGTTATGTATCCAATCTTTGCATTTATACTATTTAAACTTGCAATAAAATTTGTGAAGCACGTACAGTATAAAAATGCTATGCCACCACCCACGAAAAGTAATATTCTCATCATCATATACAGATCACATTTTACCACTTAATATTTCTTTTATTTCTATATTATCTTTTCGTATATGCAAATACATTTTAACAGCACTGAAACCAACTCCAAGTAATGTAGTTATACCGAGTAATATACACCCTTCGAAAAAATATCCAGATTTTATAGCAAAGAAACTAAACACTCCAAATATAGCAGATAAAATTAACCAAGATACAGCTACAACAACCATGCCCCTGAAATAAAGTTCCTCATCGTGTTTAACATAGAATATCAGGTCTTTACGCATACCCCTATTCATAAATCTACCCAGATACTTTATAATGGGCATTTCCTTTTCGATTATAATTGCTCTGTTTATTTTATCATAGCAATCTTGTGGTATTTTTATTGTCTCTACTTTTCTAAGTGGTTTTTTAAGATTAACGAAATATATCTCATCCTTTTCAAAAATTTTATGCACTTTTCCAAATTTATAATACACCATAATTTATTCACCCAAAACCCAATTTAAATATTTATAAATAGCACTGTAATGTTTTTCGATCATTATACACTTCATAAAATTGTGATGATATAAATCTAATTCGTATTTCTCCATCGTTTCCAATTCTTTTATTTTAATTTTAATCTCTTCTTCAGTTCTCATTCATATTCAACTCCTTCGTTTGACATTTTGGAAAGTTGCCACCTTCTTTTTTTCAATGGGATGTTTTTTTGTTATCATTTTAATACCCCTTTATAAAGAGTGAATTTGGGCGAGCAAAACAAAACCCATATACACACTGCCCATATTAAAAGTATAAGACCAATAATGTTGAAAGGTAGTGGATCTAGCTGTGTTGGTTGGACCGCAGGGAGATACAAATGCCAATCTGGAACAGTTTCATATTTCAGAAAAATAGAAGAGTTAAAAAACAATCCCTTTATTAAAGAACAAACTCCCGCCATTGATATACATATACAAACAAAACCCACTTTGATTTTTGTCCACCTTGAAGGACTGTTTTTATAATATAATTCAGTTGTAATCTCGTTATTCACTTTAATCTCTTCTTCAGTTCTCATTCATATTCAACTCCATCACACATTTCTTTTAGCACAACTCCAAGTAAAATGATGTCGGTATTGTGAGTGCTGGATAATTCTTTCACTCTTGTTTTATAATTATTGACGGCATCTACTTTGTATTTGTAAGTTCGCATGCCATATCTTTGGTCATATACGAAGTGGGGGCAATCTATTTGGGTGTTATTCATTTTATTATCATCCCTTTTATATTTATCATGTCCACATATAATATCTGAATAAACCCATGAATGCAGCAAGCTCTAATGTTAAAACTCCAAATAGTGCTAAACTACCAAAAAAGTAAAATATTATATATGGAATGAATATGATCAATAGTAATACAGTCGTTATGATTGCTATACTCACCATATGTTCATACAATTTCGACTCTTTAAACTTATCACAAAATATTTCATCTGTCATTTATGTAATATTAATATGTCTTTGATAATATATAAAACCAGTAGTAAAAATATAAACTCCCACTCGGATTCGAACCGAGGTCATCAGGTCCAAAGCCTAATATTATTGACCAGCTAAAACATGGGAGTAAAGAGCCGATACAGGGATTTGAACCCTAAATATCTTGATTACAAGTCAAGCGCATTATCCATTGTGCTATACCGGCGAAATTACATTAATATATATGCTACAAAAGTATTTAAAATTATTGAATACTCACGTATATTTCGATTTGTGTGTCTGGAACTTATTGATACCGTTACTCAATTTTTTATCGTGTTTTTTAGTTCGCCTACCCATTTTCCTCATGGTGTTGGCTGGACTTAATCTTTTGACCATTCACATCACCAAACATAATTGTACAAACTAATATTTATATTTATCCATCGAGCATAAGTTGATAATGGCATTTAATAAATTCGCGCATTATTTGTATTTCGACTGATGTGTTTGAAACTGCGATAGGTTTTTATTTATAATTTTTTTGTTATTTCTCGTCTTTTTACCTATTTGCCTCGTTGCTTCTGGAGGAGCTAATCTTTTGCCCATATATAATTCACCAAAAATAATATGATTTTATAATATATATACTTTACTAACGTGGAGTATTTGCTTTAAGTCTATGACGATTTATCTTATTCACTGTAGTTTTGCTTGTGTTTCTCGTTTTAGAACCTATCGTATTTAATCTTTGTTTACCAATTACGTCATCCTTATTGCATTTTTTAACCGACATCAATACCACCCACTCTTATTTATATCTGAGACTGTTTATATTATTAACAACCTTCTTTCTTACATTATTTGTCTTCTGCCCAACCAAATTTAAATTATTAACGATCTTTCTTCCAGTCATCTCAGAATTTATTTGTAGTTTTAAAGTCTCTGAACGTTTTCTATATGATGTTTCTCCCTGTGTTGCTACATCTTCACGACTTTTATACACATCGTATTTTTTAAGTTCTTTTTCAACTTCTTCTGAATCAAGATCATATTGTTCATCAAATAGCTTTTTGAGTCTTTTATCAATCATTAACATATTATCGTGCCAGTCTTCCATAAATAATTTAACAATCTGTCTACGGTTTCTGTTATTATGTGGTAAGCTTTTGGCTACTTTTAATAGTACAAGGAATTCATTCTTGTGTTTATAATATATTTTTATTAAATCTTCCCTGCCTGTATCACTAAGAATGGACGCCAATTTCTTAATATAACGATTAACAGTTTCCATATCACCCAAGTTATAAACGTCTCGTATCTGTTCCATTAACTTATCAAATTTTTCAGTATTTTTCGACATGATTTACCTCACATATATTTTGTATTGTAGATCATCATATATAAAATTATCCATACAGTATTTGAATATATATTGTGTTGATGGAAATTGTAAAAAAGAGTGGTGGTGTAAAGTTATTTTTTATTATATCGTAAACCATTAATATTTTCAACGACTCTGCGCCTTGTTTTATTTGTTTTACCACCAATTGAGCGCATATTATCAAGTATCTTGTTCTCAGCTTCTTTTGATTTAGAACATGATAAATTGAGTTTTGTTGGAGCTACTTTAACCATACCTACACGTTTTCTTGCTTTTCCTTTTTGTTGTTTGCGCTTTCTGAATGATTCTTCACCTTTAGTTATTTTCTTCTCTTCATTTAATAAGAAATCATAATATTGAGCTTCTTCACCAAGTTTTCCATCGTTTTTGTTCAGCTTCTTTTTGTTATGTTTATTTTCTTTTAACATATCATCAAGATTATTGTCCATTGCCATTTTGATAATATATTTTCTATTTGGATGATTCTTTGGTAATAATTTTACAGCATCAATTATACCACCTATATAATTAAGTGGTAAATTACCCGGTCTTGTTTTATCTATTTTTCCAGTTGCGTGTTTATATAATTTTTTAATCTCATCTTTAGTCATAACATCAATTGCACTTGCTGTGAATTCTAATGCTTCATCTTTACTGAAATCATATCTTTCGTCATCAGAATATATAATTCCGATATAATATTTTACATCATTTAAAAGCGCATCCATAAATCTTTCACCTGTAAAGATAGACTTGATGTTTATCGTATATAAAATTATCTGAGAAAATAGAAATGGGGTCAGAGAAATGAGCGCCAGTTAGAATCTATATAAAGTGTGTTGTATTTTTCCTCTGGTTCTTCATATGGCACGATTAAATAACGTATATATGAAATTATACATAGTGCTATAATAACAAGAATAAACAAAATAACAAAATTGAATAATTCTGGAATGGGTTCATATAGTGTTGTATCCATGTATTCTGAATGTTCTTCGAAGAATTTTATTGTTTCTTCTGGTATTGGTAAATTGTATAAATGAATAAATCCTATTAAGATTGATACTAACATTATAATAACAATAACACTTGTAATTAAACTTCTTTTATCACCATTTTCAATATAATCACATGCAAAACCATATCCAAATAACCATGTGAGTATGCACCAAATAATTATCACGGTAGTAAATATTATCATAATTAAAAATAGTTATGTGTTAATATATTGTTTTCGTATAATTATTGTTTTGTTATTAAAGATAAGAACGCCAATTAGAATCTACACAATATGTATCAATTTCTTCCCAATCTTCGTATGGCGCTCTTAAATAATTTAAATAAAACGCCATACATATTATTACAATAAGCAAACTGGATAAAACAACCAATCTAAATAATTCTGAAAAAAGATCATGTGATGTTGTATCTATATATTCTGGATGCTCTTCAAAGAATTTTACTGTTTCTTCTGGTATTGGTAAATTATATAAATAAATAAATCCTATTAAAATTGATACCAATATTATAATGAAGATTACACTCTTAATTAAACTTTTTATATCATCATTTTTAATATAATTATATGCAAAACTGTAACCAAATGTCCATGTGAGTATACACCAAATAATTATAAATAGGGCGGACATTATCATAGTTAAAAATAGTTATATGTTAATATATTGTTTTCGCACAATTATTATTTCTTTCCAGCCAACTTAATCCCATTATACATCTTTTTGGGATCTATCTTCTTAACATTAAGCTTCAATCCTTTACCAACACCACTCACACCACCCAAACCACTTTTGCACAACCCTTTCCTTTTAATATTTATCTCAATCATACCAGATTTACGATAAACCTCTTTTGGAATAGTTATCATATCACATGGTTTAAATTCAGGGATATCTTCACCAATAATCCTCTCATCAAAGTCTCCACCAGCTTTTGATTCAATAACACCTCTGCCGCCAAATTTTCGAACTAAGTCCCTTCTTGATGGTCTTTCTTCAAGAGATGCACCAGCCCTGATGTTTTCAAAGTTGGGATAAACATCAATATAACCACGCAGAATTTCGAATTGCCGTTGGTGTTTGTAATTCGATCTCCCCGCTCTACGAAGATCATCCATCATATCTTTTAGCATTCTTTTAATATGCTTTGTATTGTTATCTTTTTCTGTGAAATAATGGTTGTCCACTTTTATTTCATTTAGAATTCCATCTAACTTTTCATAATATCCATCAATGTCTTTTCTATGTTCTGTTATGTTATCGTGCATATGCTTTATTTTGTTGTAAATCTTCGGAGAATCAATGTTGCTATATTTGCTCATAATTGTTTCTTCGTGAGTCTTTGCATCAGTTCCTTTGTAGGTTGATGGATCTCTTTTACCACGAAGACTTTCTCTATACGCCTGCTCATCTCTTGAATACTTATGTGGTGCTGTTTTACGTTCAGTTTTCTTTGCTACTGTCTTCTTCTTTTTGATAACCATATTTAAATACCTCTGATATGTGTTGAGGGTTTTAGTATTTAAATATATCTACAAATTTATATTTTAAATTTGGTTCTGCCAATCTCCACATTTCTTTTCCTTTGTGTAGTTTTGCCCATATTTTTCTTATGTTTCTTCGCAATCGATTCCATAATTCTTTTGTGACTCCCAATAACGTTTTTATAATCAGTGGATTTTTTAAGATTTGTGATGTGTCTCTTATTTCCATATTTTTCAAATAATTTGTAAATATAATAATACATCATCATATAATATTCGTTATCTGATATATATGATTTTGATATGTTATTTAAATCGGATATAAATTTTATTTTCTCTGGTTCAGGAATATCTAAATAAACATATTTTGTTCCATGTTCTGCATTTTGTTCTTTTATTGCTTGGATCTGTTCATACTTCCCCTTGTTCATATTATAATTACATGTCCAGTCACCAACATCTACATATATATTCACTTTACTATATATTGGAGCATATAATGCATGTTTTTTATACCAGATGCTTTACTTGGCATATATTTTGTACTTACATGAGCGCTTGACCAATAATTTAATAAATCTTTATCCTTTGTTATTTCAGATGCATATTTTTTATAATATGCTTTAAACTCTTTTCCATGTGATTGATATTTATTTGGTGTTTTAATATGCGACAACTCATGAACTATAAACATATCAAACCCTTTGTTTCCAATAAGGTTTCCTCTGTTTTCATTATATAAATTATAGTCTAACACAAGAAAAATACAATCATTAAATTGTTCTGCGTAAGCCATAGAACTTGATGAACCTCCACGCAGACTACCTATATCTCTGGCTTCTATTATAATTGGTTTGGAGATCTTCATTTTATTTTTGAAATATTTCACTCTTGATACAATATACTCTATTTCTTTTGGATTGTATTTTAAACGTTTATCTTGTTTAGCAAAAGTAACATCATCTGTAACTAATTTTTTAAATAATTCTGCATAATATTTTTGTGATAATTTTCTTTTATTTTTATCTTCTGGAAAGTTATCTACCAGTTTGTTGGCAACCGCTCCAAAAATACCATATTCAAACCAGCTATCATCAGATTTGGATTTTGTAATGAGTGGATTTGTAACATTCAGTGTTTCATTTTTTCCAAACGTTATATAATAATATTTATTATCTACTTTTTTGATATCTCCAACTTTTTCAGGGATATCAACAAAATCAATAACAACGGGCAACTTAATTCCAAACCGCGTCTTATTTTTAGCAATAATATCTCGTATAAAAAGAGCGATTTTGTTATTCTGATGCTGTTTCTGTTTTATGGTTACATCTGATTTCATAAAAGAGATAGTGGTGTTTTAGTATTTAAATATATCTACAAATTTAATTCAGCTTTTCGTTTTACATTTTCTGTTAATTCATTAATTTTTCTAATCATTTGTAAACGTTTTTCAGTATTATTGGTATCGCTCACTCTATATGTTGCCGTATGTCCACCAGTTAACCGTTCTACATGTGAAAACTTTTTATTTGCTAGTGCTATATCTTCAGCCTTTAATAATATATTATGGGGTATACATCCACAGAGATTGCGTATTTTGTATAATTCATATTTTACTTTGCCATGATTATCTTTATTTCCATTTAAGAGCATGTAATCAACAACTTCATTTGGTTCTATCTTTGTTACCAGTTCCATGCGCTCTTCTGTTAGTTTTTCATTATTTCCAGCATTCTTAGTAATCTCCATATTGATATCAATCAGCCTCTTTATATTATTCATATACTTCACCTTGTAGTTTATGTTATTGCTGCCTTTATATAAACTTAATCGTTGGACATTGTTTTTACTATGAATGCAACTAGAAGTGATATCAAAACAACAGTAACGAATATAAATATCATAGAAAATGAAGAATCAAAATTTGCATTCTTTGAGAAAACAACGTAATTTAATATAACATATGCAAACGCTAAAAATATTGAGACGAATCCTATTTTTGCCAAAACCATAATTAAACAATAACTCCTCTTAATAATAAAAGTTGTGATTATTTAATTTTAATTTTCATTGGTTTATATTTTGGCATCTTCTCTATATTCTTTAATAGATTTTCTTTAGCTGAACCCTTTACTTTAATTTGTTTTACAACAGCTCTTTTAACTGTTTTCGCTTTAACAGGTTTACGCCGTCTATATGTAGTATTATTAAGAGCGTCTATTTTCTGGTGTATAGCATTAATCTCGCCGGAAATATAATCTCTGTTATCTTCTTCATTAGAATATTCCAGCGTGTCACTAAACTCTTCTATACGTTCTAATACATCCATTACTTTTAATTCGTGTGTTGATTTTTTTCCGCGCTTTTTACCTTCCACCAGATATTTATTATTCAGATAAAAGGAATATAATAATGGATCTACAGTATACAACTGGTCAATAACATCATCTCCACGTGACGAGTGCATCTCAGAGTAAAATAATTCACTTCTTGGCATAGTATATCACTACAGAAATGTAATCATATGTTATATATAAATGTTTTGAAAAAATGTGATGTTAATTATCTGAATCTTCTGTTCGCTTTTCTAGCTATATTGTTTATATTTCTAACTATATTATCTGTTGCAGACATTTGTTTTCGAACGTGCATCTTAGATTTGAATTTGGTAAGTGCTATTCTATGTGTTGTGTTCCCCGGTTTCCATCCATCACCATACATAATATATTCCTGAATATCTTTTTCACTTTGTTCTTTTAAAAGCTCTAGATAACCACTTTTCTTTAAATGTTCAACGAGTTCTTCATAAATAACCCACGCCCCATGTTCTTGTCTTATAAACCAGTCTTCATTCTTTTCTAACAAATCGTATAATCTGTTTCCTGTTGCTAACTCACCGTTTTTTACAGCTTGTTCTTCTAAATCTGATACCTTACGATGTAATAATTCATCTCTGCGCTCTACTTCGTTATACAATCTGAGTGCCTTTCTGTCATTATCACTTAACGAATTCTTTTTTCTTATTTTTTCACACACTGCTAAAACTTCGGATAAATTATATTTTTTCGTTAGTGGGTATCTGTTATATATTTCTTTTAATGTTAAATAACTCATTTGTTGGATCTCCTGATTTAAAATTGTTGTGTGGAGTATATAAAGATATCTAAAAAAATGTTGTGTGTGTGAGTTATCTAAATTTTTTGTTTAATTTTGATGTTATCCGGTTCATATTCCTTATAATTTGCTTAGCCTGTTCATCACCGGAGCGGAATGTGGGTTTGCCTTCTTCAATAATATCACCAGCATCTCTATCTTTCAAAATATGTGCAGCGCGAGCATAAAAACAAATATCTCTATTGGTTTTATCCATGAGCCTTTTTATGTCACCTTTCCCCACATCACGTCTAAGAGTTTCTAAATTATATTCTTTCTCCGTCATTTTATCTTTTTTGTCTCTTATATCTTTCAATTCTTTATTATAACGATCATATCTCTCTTCTCTTTCATGCATTGTTTCAATAAATTCTTTTAATAATTTTTTAATATTGCTGTCTACTGTGCTTTCTTTTAAACGTTTTTCAACATCCCAAGCCCTATAATTTGGAAGCATATCTTTAATTCACCTTAAAAAATAATTGTGTTTATAATATATAAAACTTTCTAAAAAATGAAATGCTCTAATAATCTGTAATATTATTAAACATTGGATAAGTTTTCTGAATTCCGGCAACATATTTTGAACTTTTAGTCATTCTGAATGGAAAATGCCCCGTAATTAAATGCGCTCTTTCTTCCGATTCTTGATCATATTTAAATTCGAGAATCAAAACATCTCTCATTTCGTTGGTAGTTTGTGATCCACACAGTTGAAAGATACGTTTAAAACTCACATTAGAATCAACCGTTATTCTAAACAATCCATCTGTTGAAACAAAATACTGTCTTAAATAACGATTCATAACTCGCGGTTCGGTTCTGCATAAAACTTCATTAATTTGTTGTGAATATGTCCCCAATTTTAAAAATCGCTCCACATCATCACCAGAAAAATCTTCAGAAAGTTTAAACGACACAGTATTTGCATGTAATTTTGTACCCAGATATCCACTCTTTATTTTTAATTCAAGAGACGGATCTATAATTCCAAAAGCGTCTCCATACCATCTCAATCTTAATTTTGTTCGATAACTGATACCATTTATATTAGCATTATAATGAGAAAGACGTTCATCATCAAAATATATATTATTTACATATCGCTCAGGATACGCTTCTATAAAATGATATGGGTGTCGTTTTATGAGATTGATTAATTCATGGTGAGATATGTCGGTTAATAATGCCTTCTTCTCGTGTCGCCATGTTTCAGTGGATAGAGCAGTGTTATTCATAAAACTCCATCAATAACAGCCCGACCAGCGTAGTATTCATCATAAATATCATCTTCTGTTCTAATGATATTTTCACCATTTATATTTAATACAGATCCTATTTCAACAAGATAAGGAATGTCAATGCTATCTATCTGAATGTTATTTCCGATAATTGACGCAGCTCCATATTCTGATTTTTTCTGATAAACAGTGAAACCAATATATCCATCCGACATTTGAAGGTTATTTATAGAAACTTCAGACTGATCTTTTGACGCGATACCCACATTGCATTTTAAGAGGTTTAAATTATCTATAGATACTTTACTACGTTCACCAGCACTAACTCCTTTGTCGCCTGTGTTTTGCACTCTACACCCTGCCACAATTACATCAGTTCCAGAGAAGTCCATTGCATCATTACCAATATTTATGAAATTTGTTCTCACTATCTGACCTTTACCAAAATCATCATCTACCGCATCGCTGGTAATATTGAAAAAAACCGAATCTGAAATAGCACACTTTGAACGCACCAAATCCAACATATCGTCACCATCCCTGTTATTCATAAACACAGAATGATCAATCGTCACATCAGATTCATAAAAAGTTAATGCTCCAGAAAGACCCCAACCAGAATATTCGGGCACAGAAAGACCATCTAAAACAACATATGATAATACAGATGGGATTTCAGTCTGAAGAATAACAATACCCTGTCCTGTTTTATCAGATGACGTTATTACTATTGGATTTTCTTCTGTACCACACCAATTAAGTGCCGAATATGAGAGAATTGTTGCACCATCTCTTAAATCAAGTGTTGTTCCAGAACCTGCATGAACCGTATATCCTTCTGGAATGTGTATATTAGAATCAATTATCCAGTTTCCAGAAAGAATGTAAATATCATTCAACTCTTCATTTACTTGGAAAAATGGAAAATCGTCTATATTAGCATCCATACGAATTGGATCATTTTTAGAGAATCCTTTTGATATAACATCCCACGGAATAACTGATTCGGTTCGTATTCTGCTATGACCGAGAATTCTATATGTAACTGTTAAATCTGATGTATCTACGCACTCTAATGATGTATCTGGTGGCATTTTAAACATTATTTCTTGATGATCTATAAGATTATTGTATTCATATCCATAAAGAATGATTCGACTATCTTTTGGAGTGAATTCTAATCCATTACCAGTTGTAATATTAATAATTTCAATGGGGAGTATTTGCACATTTCCCATATTTATTATCAAATCCGACTCATTTAAACTAACAAAATATGCGTCAATACATTTGACCGGGTTTAACTCTTTTTGAATAAATTCTCGGTTTGTATATAAAAATGAATTGTCAAATAAGCGGGTGCTGTCTTTAAAAAGAATTTTATTGTATCGATCTAATTCTTCTTTGTTATCAGCTAATAAATTATCAACGTAAGAAACTTCAGATATCCTCTCTAATTGTGAAATATACTCTTCAGCAAAATAAACATCGTTATTAAACCAATAATTTCTTTCAAAAAATCCAGACAATTTTTCTGTAGTAAATCCACCCAGACCATCAAAAGGAATAGGTTCGAATTTCATAATTATTGGATTATAATAAAACCTTTGATTATGCCATGCCTGTCCATGCCATACACCAAACAAATCACTAATGGCAAAGTATTTAGCAAGCTTTTCTGAATTAAAAACCTCTGATTCATTAAGATCACCTCTACGTGCTGACTCTAATAAATCTTTAGCCTGAATATATTGGGCAAATAAATTTTCATCACTTAATATTTGTTTTGTTTGAAATGAATCTATTTCCGCAGATAAATAGCAAGAAGAAAATGATTTATTCTCGTAAAATGACATCCACATAAAATTTTCATTGAATTTTAGTATTGGACCTTCTCTATATTGATTGTTTTCAATTAATATCTTATCAAAATGTTCTTCAAGTGCATAAATTCCCTTTTCTTTTCCATTAATTGTAACATCAACAAAATCATATCTTTTCGTCATAAGACCTTCTTCTTCATTTATTTGATCCCATAACCATTCAATAACATAATTTCTGGTCGATGGATCTTGAATTGAAAACTCTTTCATACCAAAGATTGTTTCATCATCTTTTACTTTAATTCTAAATGACCATCTATCACTTTCTAAATGATCTGTCCAGTCACCTTTCAGTCTTAATTTGACATTAACAGTTTTATCTCCAATAGTAATTGTCGCTGGAACATAATCTTCATCAGATGCAAACAAAACTCCAAGTTGAAGTGCAACCTCTCGTTTATATGCTATTTTTTGGAAGTCATTGTTTTTTATATTAATTGTTAATTTTTGTGGCGGAGCATCCCCATTTATATTGATACTTAATAAATATAATATATTCTCCCCGGTTAGATAAAAATCATAATGTTCTTCATCATTATCAAAATTATAAATTTGTTCAAAAGTAATAATAACCCCAAAACAAAAAATCAATAAAATACAAACACTCATTACAGCCAAAAGTAAATAATCTTTGTGTTTTAAATTATTAAAATTTGATAGATATTTTTGTATTTTACTACTATTATTTTTGTCATCTTTAAGTTTCATTATATAGATACTCCCATATCCAAAAATGAAATTGTAGCTGCTTCAGAACGAACCATTATATCATTTCGTAATTTTTCAAGTGAATCTGCATCCTTTAAATCTACATAGAATGTTGCTTCAGAAGTCTCATTACTTTCATCAAATCGAGTTAAATTTATAATATTACAATGTTCATTCAATATTTCTGTAATTTCGTGGAGAGTTATTTTTTCAGGTTTATCACTTGAAATTGTAATAAATAAGTTATCTCCCGCGTGTTCTGTATGCTTTTTCTTATAACGTAGATAGATAAGAGGAAGAAGCCCAAGAACAGCCACAAGTGTAATAACTCTTTGATCTGCACCGATACCGAGACCAATGGCTATACAAATAAAGAGAAATGCGAGTTCTTCTGGTTCTTTGATTGCCGTTCTAAATCTGACGATAGAGAGAGCGCCAACTAGACCAAGTGATAACGCTAATGATGATTTTACAACAGTAATGATAAACATTGTTGTAATAGTTAAAAGAATGAAATTGCTTGCAAAATTCTTTCTGTTAGAGAGAGACGTTCCGTAGTTAACGTAAAAATATGCTAATACAGAACTAAGAATGAAAGCAAAAACGAGATTTATAATGAAATCCCCAACAGGTAACTGATAACTCTGCGTAGCTGCCCATTCACCAAAGGATGGTAATATAGTAGTATCCATGAGTGATATAGGTGGTTTGAATATTTAAAGTTTGTTGCGATAACGAATATATTAAAAGAACATATCCAATGTTGTAATACTCGGCACACATTCACTCCACAATATACCAACTTCAACAAGAATACGTTCGAGTGGCTTTCTAAACGCTTTATCTAACATCACATCATAATCAACAATAAACTGACTTGGAATATCTGAAGCATACTCAAAACATACCACATCGGTTCTTGGATACGTGTTAAGAACGTTTTTGATATACAAATGCTTGGGTTTGCTCCCTCTTTTAAAATGCGTCTTGAGGTATATATTAGAGTATTCAGCGCCACGAACATGCGACGTTTTACTTTCATAATTTTTTATACTCTTTCCAAGCCCACCGGGAACACCAATCTGTTCATAATTATATTCTGAATTTAAAAATTTGCCAACACACTCTCTGATGTATTTAATAATTATCTCTCTATCAACACCATTAATTAACATCTCAATCATATTTTTCTGCACTTCTCTTAATATAGCAGACTGATCAGAGCGCGTGTATTCAAATCCAACAATATCAATTTTATTATCAAAATCGACACCTTCTTTCCAAACTAAACTCGTAGCATACTTTTTTTTCTTCCCTGTTTGTAAAAATCTTTTATATAATTTTTCAAATTTAATACTGAAATAATGTTTATCTGCATTTATAACATCTTTAGCAAACTTGTCATAACTGTCATTTATAACTTTATCAAGAGCGAATCCTTTCTCTAATGCTTCTTCTTTTGAAGTTGAATTCATCAAAACCATAACAGAATCAGTATCACCGTAAATAACTCTGTATCCAGCTTCTTCAACAACTTCTCTGGTATAACCGATTAAAGCACGACCAACAGATGTAACGCTCGCTCCAACATCCTTATCTCTTGTTCTAAATTTAAGATAACCACTCGCACCATAATATGTATTCATGATTTCTTTGATTACACGCTGCTGCATATCATATAATACATACTCTGGATCTTTCTCAGTGTATGAATCTCTCTTCTTTTTAAGTGTTTTCCTTTCTTCAAAAAGATAGTCCATAATGTTTCTGGTTAACCCATCAGGCTCTTTCTTATACCTGATTCCATTTGGAGCTACTAATTCACCATCTTCAGATTTGGTTTCGGTAGAAGCGTTCAATGTCATCATGATCATTGGATATAACGAGGTTAAATCCAATACTGCAACCCAATTAAATAATCCGGTAGCTGCATCCATAACGAGCGCACCTTTAAATGCATTATCCTCTGGTTTGTAATCTGGACTTGATGGAAATATACTTTTACCATGTCCAAATTCAAGTAAGAACATATCAATAAGCTTTGATTTCTGAAATGTTCTATCCATTTTACAACCGACATAATTAGCTAACATTCTATAAAAATCAATGATGTTGTATTTATTATTGATCCCTACACAAAGTTTAACATCAATCACATTATAATAAATGAATTTTGCTGGATCATCACGCCACATACTTGATAACAACCCTTCATGATGCACCTTTCTCTCACCAAGTTCTTCTTCAGCTACAGCATCAAGACGATATGATTGTTTTCTACCGGCAAGTAGCTTTTTATATGCCGTCAGAAGATCAAATGAAACCCTGCCACGAACAGATGGATAACGTGGTTTATACGTGCCTTTTAATCTACCCATATCCATAGGATCTATTCCCAACGCCATCATTCTCTTCATAATATAAGGCATGTCGAACCCATCACTACCATCAGCGGGCGAGAAATTCCAACCTGTTAAAACATCTGGATCTAAATTTGTGATTAATTTAACAAGGGTTTTGAGCAAATCAACTTCAGATCTAAATGTATATAACTTTGTTTTTAATCGAAGATCTTCAGGAAATTCTTTTAATAAAAATTCTTCAGAAACATCATTATTATCTGCATTGATCAAGAACATTACATAATATTTATCATCGAATGAATCATACACAGTTAAACAATTAATACAATTGTCTTTTGGATCTGGAAATCCATCACTGTCATCAGCTTCAATATCAATTATATTATATCTTAATGGTGTTATTAAATCTATCGCTTTGAGATTGTCTATGGTTGTATCGTTTTTATCAACTTCAATACCATATTTAATATTATTATCTATAACAAATTTATCTGGAAATGGCACATCAGCTTCATAGTGCATGTATCTTTGTTTTGCAAGATAGATTTCATATGGATCTTTTACAAAAACTTTATACACTTCATTCCCGTAGATATCAATATAAGGCTCTTTTTCATAATCCACAATGAAAGGATCTGAATCTACAAGTATTTTTAAATATGCATAATCTGTTCTTATATAAAAATATGGTCTAACACCACGTATATCAACGCGCTGAGAATTTCCCTTGTCATCTCGACCAAAAACGTGAATTATAGGCTCTGAACCACCACCTTCATGATAATCTCTGCTGTATTCAATATTATCAGCACTCATCCGTATTGACATTAAGTATATAATTGGGTGGAAAAGGATATAATACTTTCTAAAAATGAAAAAATAGAGTTAACTAAATTGTCTTATCCCATGTAATATTAGATAATATGTTTGTATCTTTGGTTTTTTTATCAACAAATAATGCATTTAAATGATTACTATATACATACAAATAATCCTGTTTATCCATATATAATAATATTTCTTTTGTTTTGATGTTTAACTCAACCATTATCAATGTTGGTCGATACTTTTTCCAATTATTACTTTTTAAAACAGCCAATTCATGCCCCTCCACATCTATTGACATAAAATCTATATGCTTATTATATAATTGAGTGTCAAACACTTTAGATAACGGCATACATTTTACAAGTGTTAATGCAATATCCAAATTTAATATTTTAGACATTTTAATTGCTTGTGAATAATCTAATGTAGAAACAGTAGATTCATCACCAATTAAATAAAACGTAAGATTTTCTACATTTTCAGAAATAGCAATATTCAAATTGATATCATGTATTCGATTTTCAATAATCCTTTTGAATGCATCGGGGTTTGGTTCAATATTAATTCCTTGTCAGCCCCTTGAATAAAAGCGTTGGGTGTTGCTTAAAAAAGTGGGATCGTTAGCACCCACATCTACATAAAATCCAGTTTGTAAATTATTTAATAAAACATCTATCATTAAATCTTCCTGAAATTGACTATAAGAATTTATTATGGGGTGGACAAAAGGCTCCAATTGAATATTTTTTTGATTAATTAACGATAAAAATTTACGTTGCACTCTTAATACTATTGGTGGTATAAAGTCTATAAATTTTATTTTGTTTTGTATTTTAAAATTAGTTATATGTTTTAACATTGAATTATACAAACCACATTTAAAATATTTAAATTCGATCATCATATTTTATTTCATTAAACAATATTCGACGCATTATTATATAAATGTTCTGAGAAATTATAATATTTAAATTCACGGTTGACAATTTTATCAAAAAGATATTCAATAAAGTAATCTTTTATTTTTTCATAATGCCGACAATTAACTTATTTTTAATAATACACAATGTATCCCAGTATAATCTTATATTATAATTAATTAACACCCATAAACTGATTTTTAAATTTTTAAAATCTCCATGTAAATAATAATCAATTACTTTATATTTATCTCTTTTTTCAATCCGAAGACGGTTAATTATTGCTGAACCTTGTGTTTTACTGTGGCGATAATTCATTAATTTTTCATCAATTATTACAATATTGTGATTATTAAGAATTCTTAACCACATATCTAAATCAGAAGACGAACAAAATTCATCATATTTAAATGGATATAAATCTTTATAAATCTCACTTTTTACCATTGCACTCGAACAACACAAAAAAGTGTTTCCATATTTCAACAAATTTAAAAAGACTGTCTCCCTATTTAAAGTGGGGTTTCCTTTAAATTCTGGTATATGTTTGCATACACTAGTTTGTTTTCCAGTTTCATCAATAACATTAAATTCTGTAAAAACTGCACCAATGTCTGGATATTTTTGAAACATTTTAACTTCTTTTTCAATGATGTCTGGAGAATATACATCGTCAGCATGAAAAATTGCAATATACTCTCCATTAGCTAATTCAATGCACTTATCCCAATTTGATTCACCATTACTAGTGCTAATTTTATTGTGATATATCAAAATTCTAGGATCATTATAACGAGATAGCTGTTTTAATGTTTTATCTGTTGATGCATTATCACTTACAATAATTTCAATATTTTGATATGTTTGATTAATAATTGACTGAATTGCTTCATCAATTGTTTTCTCTCCATTGAAAACGGGGATGCAAACACTTACAAGAGGGGTATTATTCAATGGTATTCACACCCATATTGATCTGATAGATAAACGTCTCTGCAAAACACTCAGCACTAAAAGGAGTTATTTTATCAGAATTTAAAAAATCATTTATATTTTTAACATATGTCAAGTATTCATTATCAGACATCTGTGAAATAAATGAATACAACTCTTCATATGTTCCAAATTTTCTTTTATCTACAAATGTATTTTCTGGGATCAAATTATAAATACTTTTCGATCCCAAATATATTGGTACACACCCTGAAAAAAAACAATCAAATATTTTTTCAGTAATATAACCGGGAATATCTATAGCATTTTCATAACAAATTGAAAATTTATATTTTTTTAAAGTATTGTGTTTAGATTCAACAAAGCCAATGTATGATGGATAATTATTCTTTATATATTTTCTAATAAATTTTAACTTATTATGATTAAATAATGACAGTTTATTACCAAATTTGTATTCGTCCCAGTCAAAACCATATAAATCAAAATCATCAGGGTGATTTTTTTCAAACCACCGAATTGCATTAATTCTTTCAGAATATAATTCTTTGGGGTGTGAATTGCGTTTGTTCCCCGCAATTAAAGCAACTAATTTTTCTTTATTTTTTATATCTAATGTATCAAACACTTGAATTTTGTTTGGAAGAAAATACTTGAAATATTGTTCATTATTTACTAAGCTATCTTTCCAAGTAAAAATTTTTTTAAAATATTTATGATTCTCAATATCATAATTATTGGGGCGAATTATTTCCGATTCGCACAAAACTAAAAATAAATTTTTAAAGTTTGTTTTAATGAGCTTCTTAAAATATATATTATTCTTCTTTGGAAAGTCAAGAAAAACTATAGCATCATAACTTTCTAAAGGTTCGGTATCAATTGTTGAAACATGAATACCTAAATTTTTTGCATATTCATATAAATATACAAATGGATAACATAAATCATCACCTATGGGAGAGGTTTGATCTATAAACATTTTATTATTATTATACACATGATAATAATTATAAAATCCAATTTTCATCTATACCCCCCATAATATTCAATATTATCAGCACTCATCCGTATTGACATTAAGTATATAATTGGGTGGAAAAGAATATAATAGTTTCTATTTTTTATCATAGAAATTACAATATTTCCACAACACCAAAATATCCGGTTCAACATCATCATGCATATAATTTGCATACTCACACAGTGCCACTAAATCTTCATCAAAAGAATTGTCAACTTTATGTAAAAATTTAAGTCTGCTTTTCTTCTTCCTGATCGGCTTACTTCTTTTAATTTTATTTCCCCTGTCATATTCAATTATTCCCTTCCTAATTAAAATAAATATTACACAAACTAAAATTATTATCACAGATACCACAATTAGTATAATATTCACAAAATCCATAGGTGTTTCTACCACACCCCCCTCTTTTTCTGCGTTAGGGTCGTTCTGCGTGTTGATATCAAGCCCCGTCACAGAGGGGTCTTTTGCAACAGGCGTTATGTCAATTGGGTTTATCACCTTCGACATATCAACTACAAACGGCTCTGAAGGTGGGCTGTAAGTGTTCTTCGGATACTTAAGTTGTGAATTTTCTATCTGTGGTATCGTTAAATTTATAAAAATAATTTCATTCGATGCAAAGATTGTTTCCTCATTAGTTTTTAAAAAAAGTTTATCTTTCATTTCATTTGTGTGAATCCAAAAACATATTGTGTCATTAAATTCCAGTGTTCTATATCCACCAGCATTATAATAATTAAATTCACTATCAGCACTTAGTTTATTTTCATCATATATTTTTCGACTCTCAACTCCATATTTTCCATCTTCATTTACATATGATTTCCCGACTTCCACACCATACTTATTTGATGCAACAACTTTACTCCCATCTGTTACCAAAGTTCCATTGTTATAATGAGCGTAACCATATATCTCATACGATTCTGGATATACATATTTATCTTGTGGTGTTAAATATGTCTCATTGTAAGCAAGACATGGTGCTATAAATAATGTTAATAAAAATAATAATATTAATATTTTTCTCATGCAGTGTAATTATACAGTTCTATATTAAAATGTTATGATCATTCTTCAATAATCAAACTCTCAGGATCATCTACAACAATACTGAAAAAATGATGATAGAGCACATCATTATTGTTTATCTGTTTCATATGATCCACCATGTATTTCTCATATTCCGATACATTATCAAATCCTTCAAGCCTGTACAAACGCATTCTTGCAAAACCATATGTCCCATACCATATTTCGATTATATTTAATTTCAACCCATTAAAATCTATAACATCTCCTATTTTTCCTTGTTCTCTACGATGGGAAAAACACCTCTTTTTACCACAAAGTATTAAATCCATCGTTGTTGTTGAAAAAAGATTTGATAGAGAATCTTCAACAAGTTTTTTAGCCATAATATATGAATATATCTAAAGTAATAAATACTTTACTCATATTATTATAATTTAAGTTTTTCACGTATAATATTACAGTCTACAGGATTTCCTTTATATGCACTATAATGTGGACAATTTACCACACCTACCTTACATCTTAAACATATTTTTTTAATCTCTTCTCTATAATTTTCATAATCTTCGTTTCTACTCATTTATAACCACTCCCAGCATTAAGCGTAAATATCTGTTTATCATATATTTTAAACAATTCTTCTGGTATATAAACAACATAATTCAAAATCGACTTTGGATCATAAACAATAATTTTATTTATACCAGCATTCACAATCATTTTGGTGCAAATATAACATGGTTTCCCAGCTACAACTTCACCACTTTTAACATCGTATCCAGCTAAATATAAATCACATCCACGCGCACTCTTCCCAGCTTGTAATAGTGCGTTCTGTTCTGCATGAACCGATCTACATTTCTCATAATTGCTACCAGACTCGATATTATTATCTTCTCTCCAGCATGTTTTACAATGTGGTGTCCCTGCTGGAGAACCACTGTAACCCGATGCAACGATTGTTTTATGAGCGTCTACAATAATAGCACCAAAATTACGTCTTAAACACGTTCCTTGTCTTGCACACCTAAGAGCAAGATCTAAAAAATACTCTTCTTTTTGAGTTCTCATAATAATCCAAAAAAATTAAAAAGTATTAAGAAGTTCCATAATGGATTCTTCGTATTTGGTAGTGTCTACTTTTTCATAATATTTCTTAACTTTGGCTACATCACCATTTCGCACATTTTTCATACGCTCAGATGTAAGTTTAGCTGTTTCAAGAATCCACATATTTCTGGTTTCCAAATTGGATTCTGTGATAGATTCGATACGAACCTGTCTATAAACACGTCCTTCCTCAGTCTTATTCACAGCTACCTTTCCAATAACAGCTACAACTTTAAGAGATTCTGACACATCAATCATTGAAATCTGATTCATACCATCTTTATCAAAACTATTCGCAGATAAAAAATATGTTCCAGTACCATCAAGAACAACAGCTTTGTAGAATACATTGCCATTTTTATCCTTACCCTGTTCCCTTTTCATCAGTGTTCCAACGATAAAAACACGATTTACTTCAAGACCGAGTGGAGTGATAACATATCTAGGTGATTTAAGATCTGATTCATCCTTTTCCGTATGAGACGAGTCCTTATATTCAACCGCAAACATTCTTTCTGCTACTGGTCTTTTCTTAAATTCAGTTTTGTTAGCCATTTTAATCACACTCCTCAAGTGTTTTCTGTTCACTTACATCAATCTTTCCAATGTATTCAACAAACTCATCGTATGGCATTGTTTCGGCATCAATAACTACAAGATTCGTACCGAAATCAATACACTTGAACTTATAATACTTGCCAATGATTTCATCAACAATTTTTGCATACAACTCTTCGTTTCCGATAGGATTGTTTTTCAAAAATTCCTGAGCGTAATCAAAGTTAAACCCTACAATCTTTTCAATAGCATCCTGTTTAATTGTAGCATAGAACGTATCCTTTCCATCATCAACAATACAACTGACCCTTAATTCAGAATCATAATCAATTTGTTTTCCATGAGCGTCACACATCATACGCCTGTCAAGAAGTCGTTTACAATCGGCAACCTTACAGCGATGGACAATGCCCGAATTCTTCTCTTTTACATTAGCAACAATGCCGATGATTTCCCGCTCGTTGGATTTTACTTCAATATCACGCTTAATTTCTTTTACAGAATCGTTTGCAATAATCGATAATTTGTCATTATATAAGCTTGTTAATGTGCGCTCCATACGATAACACTTTCCTTCTTCAATATTAATCTTTGGAGCGTTAGACTGCCAGATTGTATATTTAATAGTGCCAGTTTCATCACCAATAATACCAGTTGAGGCAATTTTCTCGGCATCTGAATCAAACACCTTAACTACCTTTCCTTCAATTGTATTAAGACCGGTTACAATATTACTAATGTCAATCACTTCAGTCTTAATTTTACCATCACTCTTTCCAAGATCAAAAGCACTTGTAACACTATTCATATAAAGTGTCATTACACCATTATATTCATTAATCACTGCGTTACTGATTCTATAAGAGTGTCCTTCGAAAAACTTTGGAAACATATCAGCTGTTCCACTATTTTTACGTGCCCATGCTGTAAACGGAATTTCACCAGATTCATCAGCAAGAACGCCCGTAGCATAAATTTTATCACTATGTGGCTTTATAGCTTTTAGACATACAACATCAACATTAACCCATGTTCCAGCGATATCAACTTCACGAACCTTTGAAACAGTTGATGATCTTTCGTCATACAGCTTAATCTTGTGCTCTTTGGCATACGATTTCATAACAGCATCTTTTGCTTCTTTAACTGGAATGCAGAAGTTTTCTGTAAGATTAAATAACTTGTCTTCGACTTCTTTTTCATTTAATTCAATATCTTTCGATTTAAATTTTTCAATAATTGCTTTTTTAGCATCTTTATTATTCATAATTAACTCCCACACCATTGACGTTCCAAATGATGTATAGATATTATATGCGTTTAAAGGATATAAATGTTATTGTTGGTGAAGAAAAATGGTGGATTGTTCAAATTCCACTGTTATTATAAATAAGAGATTTACCTTTCCCGGTAATTTTCATTTTGGTAAATCCATCATCTGCAAAAATTTCAACATATCCTTCATTGATTAATTTAATAATAGATTTGCCATCAATAAATTCAACATTGTTTCCAAGTAATTCTACAAATGCCCACCTATCTTTCTCGTAAATTTTCTTAGCTTCTACTACGCGCGCGATCCTGCCATTGTAAAACTCCTCTAAAAGAAGATACTGTTTTGACGATAAATATACAGATCTCATTGTTTACTCCTCATAAATTTCATGCAGGATAAAAATTTAAAAAACATAACTTCATCACGAGGCAACCCCCACATTAACATCATTATTGTCAAATCATTATCAGCAAAATAATCTAAATATAACATAACAAAATCAAACGCATCAAACTGATTTTTGTCAATCAAATAAAATAATAACAAAACTTCTGGTTTATTTATAAAACAGTATTTTTCATCATTTTCATTTCTGTCAAATATACCTTTTAATTTATCATCATTCTTAATAACAAACTCATTCATTCTTGTAATAAATTTATTTTTACTACCAAAATCTTTAAAATCTTTAAATATATTTAATGTATTAGTTGTATATGTAGTATTTGGAGCCGTGTCAACATATTTTTTATAAATATGCATAAGTATCTCCTTTATAACACACGAATCAAGTTCACTATCAATTATAAAATAAAACATTGGAAATTCTTGAACAAGTGATTCGGTCAACATATAACCCTCTATATATTCTTTTAATTCCTTTATAGTATCATAATCATTGGCTAAAACATGATCATAAAACGCATCGGGAAGATAAAACATATTTTCATCGCGTTTAATACGTTCTTCATCAACATATTCTTTTCTTTTGTTGATATCACGTTTAACACGAAGCGATATAATCTGATAATCATCCATAAAATTTTTAACAAGATATTCAATGCCGCGCTCATCTATTACATATGTATTAATCGGTCTTACATCTGATTTTAAACAACAATATCTATTATCACCAAACTCAGTGTACGCAATCATATCATCACGATCAATACCATCAAACTCTTCTTTAGAGATAAACGTGTGACTATTCTCCCCCTCGTATCTTGGCAATCTGTCTGTCCACGAAGGAATCATATGGATGTCATAATCTTTTTCAATTATTTCAGCAATTGTCGTTTTCCCCGTTCCACTTTCACCAACAATGCATATAAGAATAGGCTTACTCATACATTATTATTTGGTAACAAAACTATATAAATGTTACCAATTAAACTACAATTATCTCACTTTTCTATAAGTAAATTTCCATAAAACAAAACATCTTTAGAATACCCCTTATATTCAGTTACATAAATATAACAACAATATATAATACAGATTAATGCCATAATAGTAACTACTACAAAAACAAACCACATAGCATCAATATACGACTGACTCAAACCTATCTTTTCATTAACTTCTTCTGAAAATGCTATGAGATTGCACCCCCTTGGTTTTAATCGAATATATGTCATAAACGCACCAACCGCCCACATAAAAGTAGTAAACCCAGAGCCAGCCATCAGTTTATCCCACAATGATTTTCGTTCTTTTAAAGATTTATTATATAATTTAACCATTTCATCATGACTCGTCTCCTTATAATCTTCAATATTTTTATCATTGTATTTATATAATTTAAATAACTTTTTCATATGACTACAATTGTGAAAATGTATATATAACACTTCCGTATATTCGATAAAACACCAACATATCCAACTCACTAGAAATATTTATATAGTATTAATATTAACAATAATCTGGTGAATGAAGAATGGTATTATGGGGAGCTGCAATTGCAAATGTTGTCGGCGCTGGATTAATGGGTGTAACAGCAGCAGAAATGTTAGGTGTTACGGTAAAGAGTGTGAAGAAAATTGGTAACGATAATCAAGAACAACCACAAAAGAAAAAGCAAACTAAATCATCGAATAAAACATTCGGTAATATAAAATTGTATTAATTTTTTATTTTTTTAAATTTTTTTAGCGCAATATTCAACATAGCTTTTAATTATCTTATATTCATTCTCAAGACTCTTCTCTCTCAGTGTAGATTTCGGTTTATATTTCTTGATCATTCCATTCTGAACTAAAGCATTCCAGATATCTAATAAATCTTTATTACCATACCGCTTTCTTATGTTTGATAATAACTCTTTCTCTCTGTATTTATCAGATTCCATATTGTTTATGACATCAAATACATTTTTAACCATCGTATATGTAAATGGTTGGTCTTTAAAATATGCATATAGTGTCACAAGTAAATCACATTTTCTATAATCAAGTTTGCCGGTTTTCTCCTGTTGCGTTCGTTTATATTGTATTTTTTTATAATACGGTGATTTTCTTTTACAATTTGCCAACTTATATTTATCCAGTCTATAATATTGTATTGTTCGTTTATTACTACCACTCCCTTCATATTTCTTAGTAGCTGGTCGTATATCACCCTTTGCTTTAAGTAAATTGAAAATGTATACTGCTTCATCTCTATCTGGATTTACATTCAATGGATCTCTTTTGTTAACTCTATGTGTGTTCGGAATTTTTAACAAATCCATAATTGCTCCAATCATCTGTGCCGTTCTAAAAATTTTCCTACGAGCACCCAACTTCATATATAGTTTTACTAAAATATTGCACGCATTTTTAGCATACCAAGTATCTATTGAATTTATATCTGTTTGATCCATAACTATGTTCTATGAATCATATAATATAAAAATTTTTGGGTAACATTATTATATTGAAAAAAATATTAAAAGAAATAATTTACAAGAGAAGCAGATATATATCCTTCAACAAATGCAGAAAATACCAATATACAAACTAACACAACAATTACTTTTAAAAATTCTCTCAATCTTCTATATTCTACACCCCTTAAATAAAATCCACTTGCACATGCTAAACTTATTGCAAATATTTCAAATATATAATGTGGAAGAACACCAACAATTATAATCAGTGGCGTTAAATAAAATGCACACAGACCGGCAACAATACCAATTATAAACGCCTGATATGTTATCAATCCATACACAAGCCATCTGTTTGCATACCCGTCACCATGTTTATCGAAAAATTCCCTTAAATATTTTTTTGAATATAATTTAATATAACCGAGTGCTATTAACATAAGACATGAGATAAAATTATTAAATGCTATAAATACTGCAAATATAAAACCGGATTCTTTTAAAAGTTGCCCCGCCTTATTACTAATTGAATTATTATAAACCTGATAAGATGTCACAACAGTATCATTAATAGACTGCGATATCCCAATTGGTAATAAATCCACACCATATTGCATAAACAAATATGTAGCAACCATCATAGAGCAAAAAATAACCGTAAAATAAAAAAAGAATCTTTTTATATCCAATCTATACTTATCATTCTTAAAAAATGGAAAGTAATAACATATTTTATCACACAAATTCATCAAGTGTTCGCGCATCATCAACACTATCATCGTCAACACTATCATTTATATCTTCTGGTTCACATTCATCATCTTTATTTTTCCATCTAACTCCAACATAAACCGGAACGCGCTCCCTGTCAACACTTCTACGTTCTCCCCGCACATTTCGTTTTTCAAATTCTTCGGTAAGTTTTTGTTTTGAAGTCGTTGTCAAATCATTTTCTTCACAAAACTGGATATAATTTCTATAAACATCACTCTTAACAATAAATCCTTCTGGATCTTTAATCATACTTTCTTCAAAGAAATAATATGCACTGTTAGATCGTTTTTTCCACATCATTTCTATCTTATTCTGTCCAACTGGTCTATAAATATCTCTGCGTTCATCAATTTTATCCATATATTCCAACACAATTTTTAAGAAACCACTATAATTCTCCGGTGTAAGGAGTCGCTTTTTAAAATTCACATCAACCTTGAATGTTTTACTAAATTCAATCGGCGCCCATCTTCTCCAGAATGCTATTGTTGCATCTTCCACTTTTGGTAACAGATTGGCAGAAAACACAAAGATAGCTTTATTTTTAAACGTAAAAGGATCTTGATATTTTCTTTCTACTGTGATGTTATCTCCACCAGTAAGTACCTTAAAAATACCAATTGATTTGGAACTAGTTGAAGGCAGATCTGCATATAGATTCATTAGCTTTCCGTGTAACTCTGCCGTTTTATATTTATCTTCAACTAACTCCTGTAAACTAATAGATGTGGTATTATGCTCTCCCATTAATCCTGTATACAAATTAATGAGTGTTGATTTACCATTTGCACCATCTCCAACAAATAGATATGATTGGGTGTAATCTTCATTTTGTAACAATGCATGAGCTGGAATCTGAAATAAAATATCCCGATCATTCGCATCATCAACAAGACTGCATATAAACGCTCTTATTTCTGTCGTATCTGCATTTGGATCAAATTTTACAGGGAGGGAATATGTAAAGCCCCAAACCGGAGATTGTGGATATAATTCGTTTATATTTTCACGAACAACGACACCATTCTCAACAGGAATTAAATATCTCGATTTGGTGTTAAACGGATACTCTCTAAATTTTGCTGTTTCTTTGCGTATCCTATACTTTATTTCTTTTACTATATGTTCAGTTTTTTGCGTCTTAGAAAATTCACACTTCTTTAATAATTTAACAACATCCTTTTCAATTCGCCCTTTATCTTCATAATATTTACCATTTATAAAAAGATATGGCAAATTTCCGAATGTAACAATCGTATATTTTTTAATTAAATGATCTGAAATCTCTCCATAATTTATTGATTCTTTTCCTTTATCATTTACAAGAAGCACTTCAACTTCTGGTAATTTTATATAAAGGTGAATATACCACAAACATGTTACATAAAGTGCGCACGCAATCTCCTCATTTGTTTTTTCAAATTTTTTATAATTATCATATAGTTTAAAAACAACCCCCCACCGTTCAATTTCTTTATCATCAACACAAAATTCATGAGATGTTCCAACTTCACGAGCTTCAATCATCCCTTCAAGTGTTGGTTCGTGATCTTTATAGAGATTCATCATCTTATAAATGAATAATTCTGTCTTCATTCAGCAACCACCACAAAACCACTATATCTCAAAGAACGCATACCTACATTATTGGTTCTAATTGCTATTAAATGTATTTAAAAAAAGTTAATATATATAACTTGTATGGTAATCATTTTTATTTTCTTCATATGCTAAATCAACTTTTTTACATTTTGATTTTTTAACTGATTTGGTAACTTCACATTCATTTTCTTCACATATACTAACATCTGGACTCAATACCATTCTTTCATATTGTGTTACATCATCAATTATTTTTAAAAACATCTCGATTAATTCATCTATATCTTTCATTATATTGACAATTTTATTTTCCCTGTCTTCTAAAGCCGTTGTAACATAAAAATCAACAATTTTAGATTGTAATATAGTGATTAAATTTTCAGTAACTTCAGCTCTATATAATAAAATATCATACAACAGTTTTTTTGAATTATCTTGCATTGATACAGAACTATCTATAGCTGAGGATATCTGGACACCCATCCGATTGTTTTTTATCATACTTGTTCAACCTCTTTTTTGACATCTAATTTCTTTTCAATCTCATCCATAAAATCATCATAATGTTTCATATCATCTGGATGCATAAATTTGAACAATGCTAATTTCATATTTTTCAAATTTTCAAGTTCACAGCAACAATTTTCCCGTATATTTATAAACCCAATATCTATTTTTTGATCATCTATCTTTTCCCCATTTTCTTTTAAACACATATTATAATTTTTAATAAAGGCATGTAAATATTCCACACAGCACGTAGATGTTAAAAATGAGAACGCCGCATTGGAGACTATAAATTTCTCATATTCACTTTTACTATTATTTTTATCAACCATTAACCACAGTATATCAATCTTCTATATAAAGAAGTTCCCATCAAACAAAACCTTCTTATTAGTTGAAGAGATAACAGATTTTAAATGAACCACAAAACTTTTAAATATACCCACCACACATTACTTTTATTATGACAAAGAGGAATGTTAGAACTATGGTATGTAAATGTCAAATGTGTGGAAGAGAATATATTATGCCAATAGATAACAATTTAATGGCTAGATTACCAGACGCTTATAATTTTTGCAGTGATGCATGTTTAAATGGATTCAAAACTATGCGTAATGGAGGAGTTACACCAAAACAACAAAAATACAATAACGTAGAAGAAAAATTAGGAAAAGTATTAAAAATTGGGTTTGGAACTGAATCTGAAGAAAGCGGAGTTAAAAGAATGCAGCAAAGATACCAACTTAAACAACACAAAAAAATACGATAAATTATTTATATAACGCAAATATATAATTAAAAATGTTAAAGACCTCATACATAAAATCAAAAGAATTTATTATTTTATTTTCAATCATTATCATTGGTGCTTTTATAAGATTTGCATCAATCTCAGTCAATTCCTTATGGACAGATGAAATAGCAACCATTCAATATTCAACCGGAACAATTTATAATATTGCATTCGGTTATATGATGAATGGAGAATTTAATCCACCACTCTTCTATTTATTTGAATCTATAATGATAACGTTGGGAGGAGTATCCGAATTTACATTAAGATTCTTACCTTCAATTTTTGGATTATTAACTATCCCAATCGTATATCTAATATCAAAAGAGTTAACAAAAAATAAGAATCTATCTTATCTAAACACTTTTATTTTCACAATACTACCATTTAATATATATTATTCAATTGAGGCGCGATGTTATACGCTTGCTTTATTATTATTCACTGTCGGATTTTATTATTACACAAAAGAAGATTATAAAAAATCATTTATATTCTTTATTTTATTAACATGGACGCATTTCTTTGGATTTATTTTCATATTACCATTATTAATTCATTATCTGATGACAAAGAGATCTGCAAAACTACCAGTGCTCTACGCTCTTGGAATTGCACCACTATTGATACCACTTTACAATATGCTACTATTAAAAAGCTCTTCAGATGTTGGGTGGGGTTTAAACTGGTCTGAAATTTTAATACAATACTTTACAGAAATCGGTGGTATGAATATTATTTCAGGTGTGATTTTATTTTTATTATTTTTCTCTGGACTGCTGCTTTATAAAAATACACAAATCAAACTCATGTTTCTATTGCCACTTGTTATAACACCACTACTGACATTTTTCTTAAATATATCTACACGTTATCTTATATATTTTATACCATTCTACATTATAATGATAACATATCCACTCTTACATATAAAAACAAAAAAGTTCAATGAAAAACAAATATATACAATTCTTATAATATTCTTATTTATTCCCGGTTGTTATGCTGCCTGTGATGAAAATAAAATAGACTACCGTTCTTCAGCACAATATTTAGAAAACAACTCTTTAAATGAGACGCAAATAATCATAATGCCAATAACCAGAGAAGGTTGCCTAACTCATTATTATAAAGGTGACATGACTGTTCTTTCATTTGCCCCCTATGATCTTGACAGTTTAAAAAATAACATAAGCAAAAATACATGGATTGTAAAAACTGGTGTGGCTGAATACACAAATGGAAATGATGCGGTTTCAAACTATTTAAATAAAAACTGCACAAAAATAAAAGAATTTAATTTAATTTCAATTTATAAATATAACTCCGTATAAAAAGTCACCAACATTTGTTAAAAATGGATAACCATTCATTTTAACATCACTATATACAATAACAAGTATAATTTGTAACGTTATCATCAATCCAAACATAGCTGGTATAAGAATTTCATATTTTCTGTTTTCCTTATTATTTCTATAACTTACCAACGATAATATAATTAACAAAAATATAACTATACTAACTACATTGCACAACTGTATAAATCCCGTATATGATTGACCAAATGCTTCTATAAAAAGATTGGATATAAGCAATAACACAGGAACAAATAATCCAATAGATAACAGTAACCAATATATCATTTTCTTAGCATCAAACTCTACACTTCTATTCAACACACTTAAACCAAATATAGTTGCAAAGATGTAAAATTGACTATAATAACGCATATCTGGGAGTATACCTTGATCCATATGCATCCCGCTAAATATATGAAATGTATAATAAATAATAGAACAGAGTCCAAACACAAGCAAAATCTTTTCATTCCTACCAATATTCTTCCTTATATAAAAGATAGCAATCATAAACACCCCAAATGGCAAAATTAAATTCATTCCACCATTATGAGGCATTACAAATGTATTTATACAATTCATTATTCGGGATGGATCTAATATTCCAATTGGATTGCTAGCAACAACCAATTTTCCAAGACTACTTACACACGTTTCCCCATATTGAGAGTTACCCATAAGAAATGGATGCTTCAACACATTACCAGTTATAATATAGTTGTTTATAAAAAACGGAAATAAAGACAATGGATAAACAATTCCAAACATCGCTACGTGTTTCTTAAATGATTTGGATATAAACATTATATATAATACGTTTGCAATAAAAATCCCAAATCCAATTTCAGGACGAATCCATAATAAAAGACCGCTAAACACAACCGACAATGCATAATATCTGTTATCCTCTTTTGATTTAATTATGAATAGCACAATTAATGCGATAATAAGTGCAACAAATACATGATCTTTACATGTAGTAGCCCAAAAAAATAATGAGCCGGTAAACAACGCTGCAAATGTTGTAAATAACTGCATTGTTTTATCTTCAATCACATTAACAACTATATTATAAATAACAACAGACAGCACAGAGAACAACAGGATATTTGTAAAACATAACGATAACACCTCTGAAGGTATATTCTGAGCGCCTGAAAACAAAATAATATTGCAATTTGTCAAAATAAATATAGAAAACCCAATGAAAGCTATGGATGTCATTAAATATTCAAGAACATTAAATTTAAAAATACGCGCCACGACAAAATACACCAAATACAGTGCAGATAACAAATATATAATATTAAAAAATAATGATACATCCCCACCAGTTAAATCAGATATAAAACCAAACATAAAATGAATTGGTGTCGCTACCAGAGGAAATGCTAAAGAATAAACCAAAACATTATTTCTCACACTGAAATAATTACTTATGTCTCCATTTTCAAAATAACCATACTTACCATCATTATATATCAAATCACCTCCATCTGAAAGCTGTGACAATTGATTTGTAAATACCCACTCATCATTTAAAAATATACCGGGAGAACAAACTGATAACAATATAAATAAAACAAACAAAAATATGGCTATTTGTTTGTTATACACTTTATCATTTAAAACACTGATGTTATATCTGTCCACATTAATCACTATTCTTTTGATTTCTTAACATTTCACTTTCATTTCTTCCAAACTCGATATCGCTCGCAGACTTCCAGATGATCTTACTATCTGAATAATTCATATATTTAATATATTCATAATTGAGCGACAAAATATAATCTAATGAAATCGGTTTGTAACCTATCATTTCAACACTTGTATTAATGGTTCTCTGCATCCCATTGATAAAAGGATATTTCGATATATTATCATTATGTAAATGACCATGTAACAGCCACGATTTATACTTATTCCAATTCTTAGGAACGTGATTTGGAATGTGAACCATATAAAACTTTTCATGTTTGTATTTTAAAGACATATAATGTATTCCAAAATCATCATTATTTCCACGTATATATATAATGTTTCCATTCAGTTTATCCATCATTTCTTTATTTCCAAAATCACCAATGAAATAAACTGTATCACGTTCATTAACAATCTCATTCCATCTTGTAACCATAAAGTAATCCATTGCTTTAGAATCAATAAACGGTCTGTTGTGCACACGGATTACTTTTTCTGATCCAAAATGCGTATCTGATATTACATAATTTGCCATTTTAATCACCTTTTTATTTTTTATATAAATGCATTGCTTGTCTAATTGTGCAAACACACTTTATAATACATATATATTTTAGTTCTCAATCAATATAAACATTTGTGTAAATTCTAAACACGATCTAGTGCGCTTTATCACGAGTGTAAAATCAAATAAATATGTTTAAGTGCTTTGAAGTTTCATATAGTAGAGCACAGTATAATTTATCAATTCATTATATTTTCGCAAAAAGAGGTATTAAACATGTCAAAAGAATATACAAAAGTCTCCGAATGCAATGAGCCATACTACAAATGTCACAAATGCTATCATATTTTAAAAGAATCACAACTTATAAACGGTATATGCCCATGTTGTGGTAACGAAGTTGTTTTAATGTGTTCTAATGATACCATAGAGAAATGCACTCATAACATCGTAAGTGGCATTGCTTTTTGTGAAATATGTGGTGCACCTATATGCCCGGTGTGTGGAAAACATGATGGAGTTACACCTATTTCAAGAATCACAGGTTATCTCAGTTCCGTAAGTGGTTGGAACGCGGGAAAAATAGCAGAATTACAAGACAGAAAAAAATATGATATTTAAATATTGATTATTTCTTAAATTTATTTACAATTCGTCCCGTTCCAGATTTTTTTGTTGCATTATTGATCACGCGCGTTCCAAATGACATCGCGGAATTATTCTTAAGATTCATACGTTTTGTTGGTTTCGCAGCATATTTCATTCTTTTACGTTCAGTTTCATCACCATACACAAGAGGTTCATCAAGACGATCTCCAGATTTCAATAATGCATCAGGTGTTGGTAAATCGATAGTTGTGAATTTAAACTCTTTATCCTTACCATTCACTCTAATGGTAACAATATCTTCTTTATCTAAAATATCTTTTTCATTTAATTTTTCATATGCAACTTGTTTTCCACCAATTGTTTTCGTTAACCCCATAGAATTTAATATATCAGCGGCGGTATTCACTCTATAAATAGCATCTCTTATAATAGTGATATCTTTTTGTATTCTATCATGCATTTTCACAAGCATTTCAAACAAATTCTTTTTAACTTCAGCTTCTGATTTTCTTCCCGGTAAAATATTATTTATACGCCTACCCATTTTATAATAATCATCAATTAATTCACCTACCATCATCTTTCTAAAAAATATATCACTCATGTCATCCATATGATTTTGTTTAGATTCTGCAACTAAATTGGCTCTTTCAATAATTTTCTCATCACTCATTCTACTCTTTTTTTTCGATACCATAAAACATCACGTATTAAAAATTGATGTTTTGTTATATAAATCTTTTGTAACTAAAGTGGCAAGTATAATTCAATTGGTATATCAATATTACCAAGCCGTTTATAAATCAACCCTCTAACATCTTCCCATTCTAACCCACCAAGACCGCATCCAATAGCAGGAAATGCAATTGATTTTATTCCCCATATATGATGCACCCTCTCTATCAAAATAAGACCGTTATCAACATAATTCAATTGAGAAGGGTAGCGCCAGTGATCTTTTGTTGGAAAATTAATTATTTTTGCATCTTTAGAAACTATGTAACAATATGGTTTTCCCGGCAAAACTTCACGATTATCACATCGTTTTTTATAATCCTTAAACATGAGTGGATATATTCGTTTATATTCAAGTGCTATACCTTTTCCCATAATACCGACACAGTTAATGGCGTTTACAAGAGTTTGGCAATCACTATTAAATATGTTGCCATTTTCTATTTCTATTATATAATCAGAGTGATTCATTTTCCAATTCCTTTTCAGCTTGACGCCATTCCTTTGATATTTCCATTCTGTCTTTTATGTCCATTCTACTTCTATAACGCTTTCTAAATGCCATTCTACTATGATAACCTCCGGTGTAAATACTAATCCGGCATGAATACGCTGGTTGTAAATAAGATGGTGATAGCCTTGCATCCTCTAAAATATTATCAACGCATTTTTCAATAAGGTTATACATACTCATTTATATATATTTGTTTTGAAAATATATAATACTTTTGGATTTAATATGTTAACAATAATGCCAATCCAACCCCTGCGAACATGCCCGGTAACGCAATCATAAATAAAATTGAACTAAGAAAACCATTACCACAAATTCTAACTATAATAGCTGCTATAAGCACACAAACCCCAATGGTCGCAGGTATTTCACATAATTTCACTCTATTTAATAAAACACTGTTCACATCTTTTTCAGCATTATGATCAATTCGATTTCCCTGCATATCAAAATTATATTTGCTCATTATCTATATTATATGTAACGCAATCTATATTAAATGTATCTAAAAAAGTAAGTATTTTATTTTTCAACATCTTTATTCTTAAAAAGTAAATAAAGCACAACAAACATCACAATCCATTTGAATATGAACCAAATCTGACCATAAATTGTCGAATAATCTGCAAGCGTATATATTTTATTAACAAGAATGGGAAACTCAATCAAAACAACAATCTGCGCTAAATAATAAACAAAAATTTCTTTCTTATTATTTACAAACAACAATGCCAAGAATGGAGCAAACCAAAGGATATACTGTGGACTAAATACTTTATTACAAAATACAAAAATCGTAACAATAAGTGCTACGTATTTTAATAAGTTGTAATCTGTATTTTCATCTTTATAATATTTATACAATAATATGATAAATGCAATTATAAAAACAACATTAAATATATCAGCTTCTATTCCTAAATAATATTGAAACATATAAGGTAAACTGTGTGGCAATCCTCCTCTTCCGAAATGAAAAGAATAAGTTGTCCAAAATACTTCAAAATTCATTAAAACAAATGGAATAACACATACCAGCCCAATTACACATGAAACAATGATATTTTTAGATATTCCAAAAATACTTTTTCCATCTTTTATTTCTTTAACAATATAAAATGGTATTATAACAGCATTAAACCACTTCGTTAATGTTCCCAATGTGGCAACAATATATGACTGTAAATGATTCCCCTTATTCATTAATAGATATAAAGATAGCAACATCAAAAATACAGGAAATATATCATACTTATTCGTAGCAAAATATATACATGCTATAGATGTTGAAAACAATAACGCAGAAGTATACGCACGCTTTTCATCATTAAACACTGCTTCAGATATTTTATAAATCAAAAGTATTGTAAAATAATAAATTATAATTGTACTAACGATGAAAATTATATAAAATAATTCAGCATTTCCAAACAAACATGCAAGACAATATTGTGGTAATACAAATATCAAAAATAACTGTGGATATTCAATACTAAAATCAGAATACGGCATCATTCCAGCACGTATATTCTCAAGATAACCAAAATAAATAGTTAAATCATACGTAGCATACAAACTAACAATTTCAAACGCAATTAGTGTTACCATGCAAGATAACAACATAATAACAAATAACTTATAATATTTATCTTTTGTAAACATTTTAATCAAGCTCCCTTCCATGTTATACGAGTGTTCAAAACATAATTAAATATAAATGCTACAAGTATTGCAATTGGATATGCTATTAAATCATACATACCAATATAATTTACAAGTAATGCTAATGACACCATCTGAATCACAAGACCAATGAGAGATATACCTTGGAATGATGCAAATCTATATGTAAAACTGCGTTCAGATTTATCTTTAAATGTCCAATAATTATTAAAGATGAAATTACTTATAATCGATAATTCTATAGCAACCATTGAAGAACTGAACATATTACAACTTAAAGCTCTTGTAAAAAGATAATATCCACCAAGATTTACAAGCACCCCACTCAACCCAACAATGCCAAATTTAATAAGCTTTTCCCACGCTTTCCATATGTGCGACTCATTTCGGTTAAATACAGCATGTTTTATAAGTTCAAACAATTGCAATTTGAAATCAATCATTGTCATCTTCTTTAACTTAGATTCTCCAAATTTGCGTGCTTTAAACATATATGGAAATTCATAAACATCACCATCATATTTTCCATATTCAATTACATCCATAAGTATCTTGTAACCACGACTTTTAGTAAAATCAACACCTTCTACAACTGATCTATTAACACCAAAAAATCCACTCACTGGGTCGGTTAATGTTGGGAATAAACACTTTGCTAAATATGTTGCACCTTTACTAATAATTCGCCTAACCAAACCCCATTCTTCTATTCCTCCACCTTCCAGATATCTGCTACCAACAACAACATCATACATTGCAAAATAATTGATAACTAACGGTATCATCTCCACATCATGTTGCAAATCGGCATCTGTTACAAAAATAATATCCCCACTCGCTTTTTTAAATCCTTCGTTAATAGATTTCGACAAACCATGATCTTCCATTCTGACAATAAGATTCAATTTGCAATAACAATCTTTCTTTTGAATGCTTTCTACAACAGTCTGTGTCCCATCTGGAGAATTATCATCCACCACTAATATTTCTACATCGGTAAATGCTGTTTTTTCAAATACGTTATTAATCTTCTCTATAGCAGCACCTATATTGAATCTTTCATTATATGTTGGCAATATGACAGTTATACTTGGATTGAAAAAATCATTATCATCAGCGTTCATTTTCATGTTTCTCCCAATCACCGCGCTCAGTTAAAATAGATTTGTGATTAAATCTTTCCCCGACAATGATTTTTAATATTTTTTTAATCATATTTATTACCATAATATACACATCAAGCATCACGATATATAATCTTTATTATCAAAAATATAAAATTTAACATTCATAATTTCTTTATCAAGTTTTGCATTATCATTTAACCATGTATAAACATCTACATTTCCAGAATTGCTACCAAATATAATTCCACTTGTAACCATAACCAATGCATCTCCATTTGCTTTATTTTTAAGTTCTGTTAAATTATTAGCATAATTATGATTGCTTCCCAAATAATAATCAAATACTTTCCCTTCACTCTGTGGCATTAAAATGATATTCGCAGTATCAACCCCAACAATATAATCTGATATTTGATTATAATCTGTTTTCGTTGGATATGTATAATATGATGTTAAAAACGGTATATTAACAACGATGAGTATAACTATAAATATAACATATAATGATTCTCCGTGTTTCTTATCCCGCAATGATAAATCAAACGCTGCAATACAAATAGCAATTAATGGTAATATGAATAATAAATAGCGTGGATTTAAATCAATAACATCTGACATGTAATAACTAAGGATAAATGTAATAAACAATGGAATAATAATTAAAAGCAAATTAAACTTACTACATTTATCATTTATACATTTTAACCCCACGATTCCAACAACAAAAAATATTAACATCGTAACCAGATCCATACCAAGATTCAAGTATACAAAATTAACAAGCAGTGTAAGACCATCAAATCCCCATGTAATATCTTTCGATACACGTTCTACAAAAAGATTATTTAATATTAAAAATACGGGTGCTGATGTAATTAAAAATACAAGCGCCGGGATGAGAGAGTTTTTATCAATCTTTTTATCAATAGCACACATAACGATATAATGAATTGCAATACATAACAACCCAATTGCCATATAAAAGTGTGACCAGATACATAACGAAGCAACGATGCCCATAATAGCCCAATTTTTAACACTGCCCGTTTTATAGCTCTTAACATAATAATATAACAATATTATATATAAAAACATACTTAAAGTGTAAACACGAGCTTCCTGAGAATAATATATTAAGAATCCAGAAAACGTCATGAATGTTGCTGAAATTATAGCAACTCTTTTGTCAAACATTTCATGAGCCAAATAATAAATTGCAGGAACAGATAAAATTCCAAATAAAGCTGCTGGTAATCTTAAAACAACTTCCTGCTGCAATCCTGAAAATAAAGAGCAGATAACTAATGATATATATGTAAACCAATAATATAGCGGTGGATTGTATTCCCCACCAAGGCTATAATCAAATGCAGCAATAAATCCATCTTTTGAAAACCCGTATGTGCTAACTTCATCTAACCACAAAGAATTGACCCCAATACAATATAATCTCAATGCTGTGGCTATAATAATAAGTAAAACTAAATATTTGAAATAAATATCTTTATAATATTTTTTATCCATATTTATTTATCTCCATCCACTATAATTAAAGTTTATGCAGACAATGGGTTTACGCAGTTGTTGGCAATTCATCTTTGACAGAAATGATTTTGCGCTTTGAACCATAAGAAGTGTGATCTATTTTCTTTTTTGCAACGATATAAAATCCAAGTGGGTGTTTTACTTTAGTGCATAATTTATTATCACCACAATTACAATATCCATATGTTTTAGCTGTTGCACACGCGGGAACAACATATTTCTCAGAATTTTCTTCACCTATAATATGCCGAATCTGATACGCGGTTTGATTGTAATTGAATTTTGGAGATTTACTAAATAACAATATAATTTCCTCAATCGACATACCAACTTCCTTTAGAAATGCCACCATAAAAAATCGCTCATGGTGTGCGACATTTATATTGTTTTCTATTTTATATAATATAGCATTCATACACGGTGGAAAATGATCATTCTCAATTTCCCCATAATTTGTTCTGATATTTAACTGATAATCTTCATATAATGTAATTGTGATGTCATTTATTATCTCTTTGATATTACTATTTTTATTAGTCATATCACATATATGTTGCATTTTAATTGAATTGTCTATATCCTTTGTAACAACAGAGTTAATTTTTGATTTGCAATATAAATCTTTATCTATATCAGAAATGTTAACCATACCAGCTTTAACTATTCTATTAACAAGCTTATACTCATCTCCTTCTAAATATTTTTTCAGTGCAAGATAATCCCCAAGTGGTATGTAATCTGAATCTGGAATAAGCGATAATTCTTCTACAATTTTATTATAATCAATTTCATTTATCTTTTCATCATTCTTAAGAGTTTTGTAAACACGATTCGTTTCATATTTTATAAACTTTTTAATAAACTGATTATTATGTTTTGTATTGTACAATATAACTTTGGCAATAAAATACGATAATAAGAATGCAATATCATTTTTGTATGCATATTCTTCTTTAAACAATGAACATCTTATTCTACTAACTGCTAAATCAAAAATGGTTTTTCCAAGCTTTGTAGCATATAACTCATCCATTGGCATCTTCAAAGCAGTCATTGAACGTAACTTGTTTTCTGCTTCTTTTGAAAAGGGGTATTTTGAGTAATATACCATTGATAATATATTGTATATGATTCTATTTATGACTTTTGCTAATTCGTATTAAATTAAGTGCTGCATTTGCACGTTTCTTAAGTAAATCTGTTACAACTATTGATTTGATACCCGTCTTTGTTGGATTCATTACTTTCCTTCCCGTATCTGCATCCATTATTTTAACTAAAAATGTGAGAGGAACTTTATCCCCATCTTTAATTTTCAATTGTTTTCTTAATGAGCCTTTTGTATGTTTCTTTTTCATGGATTTCGTCATATCCTGAATCCATTTCTCTTCATCGTTACCCATGTTTTACACCGCCACTTTGTATTTTCAAGTTTATCATATATAACATTTGCTATTGTTTTCTTATCAACCTTGTTTTTACGCGCGCCCATAAGATTAATCACCATATATATTAAAAACAATCCCATGATACTATATTCAGCATTTTCAAAACCAACTGAAATCCATATTACATTGCCTATACTAGATAGTAAAAAGCCAAAAAATCGCATATAATTCAACATGCTCGTCACTAACAACACACCGGGTATACTGAAACACAACGCAACCAATTCTATTATTCCCATTGTTTATCCCCCCTTTTACATTTAAATAAATCCTATACATATCTGACTCTATCATCCCAGTATTTAAATCTTTTCGTTAATTAAAAATGGATATTAAATACATAGTTTTAAATATTTTAAAAGATAATATATTACAACTAAGTGGGATATTAGGTTAATGGTTATACTTCGCCCTCTGGACGGGTGAGATTCAGGTTCAACTCCTGAATGTCCCATAGAGAGTTTAGCTAAGTTGGAAAAGTGCAAGAAATACCCTTTTTGTGATCATCGGTTCAAGTCCGATAACTCTCATATAGGCGATTGGTTTAGTCAAGTAGAACGCTGGACTTTTAATCCAGTAATCGCGGGTTCAAATCCCGTATCGCCTATATATCCTAAATATGATGACAAACTGTTTAAAGTGGAGGAGTGGCAGAGAGGACGATTGCGCTGGTCTTGAAAACCAGAGTGCCCGTTGGACACCATAGGTTCAAATCCTATCTCCTTCGTTATCTGCTCTGAGCATGATAATGAGCGATTATCATGTTTAAACCAGATATGTAAAAATGTGTGCCAGAGATGGTCAAATATGGTGGGTTCGACTCCCACATCTGACGTTTACTTTCGAGTGAAAAAATGAGTGTGACAAGGGATAATCTTAAACCAGACTCATACTAGTATGTGCGTCACACAAATAAGTATCATATGGGTTCAATTCCTATCGAAAGCATTTGCCAACGTATTCTATTTGATAAGAAACTTCGCTGTTAACGAAGTGCATGGAAGTTCGAATCTTTCCGTTGGCGTAACAAAAACAATTAAATAACATTAAAACTAATATAATTAAGATGTGCGGTAGGGTAGTTTGGTATAACCCGTCAGACCCATGATCTGAAAATCAACGGTTCAAATCCGTTTCGCACAATTGAGCGTCTATGTTACAGTGGTAGTATTTTTGGCTTCCAACCAAACGACATGAGTTCAATTCTCATTAGACGCATTCACTCATATAACCAAGTTGGATATGGTACGAGACTTCTAATCTCGGAATCTGGAGTGCAAATCTCCATATGGGTGTATATTTTAATTACTTAAACATTTAATGTGAAATGAAAACACCACACATCTTTTTTAATAACTACCAAAAATACACAACTTAAAAACTACCAAAAATTAAAAAAAAGTATTATGTTTATGCTACTTCTGGCACGACAATACCAAGCGCAGCATCAATATCCTTGTCCTGAATAAAAGTCCTCGATGCACTGATTCTGAGTAAATCTGACTTCTTTAAAATCTCTGTGATATAATGCTCTGTGGTCTGAACGAGTGCAATCTTAGCATCATTACCGATCTTAAAATTCGTAAGACTCTTAACAGACTTCCCAAGTGCATTCTTACTAATCTCACTTGATTCAAAGAGCACAGGGATAACACGCCCGTTCTCTACCTTTGTCTCAAATACAACGGCTGAAATAATTCCGTTTTCCTTATCCGTAGCTGCTGACTTACGCGGAGCAGCAACCTTTACGATAAATTCAACATCCTTATATTTCACAACATTTGCAAGTCTGTGTTTAGCAGCTCCGACACTACGTACACCAATGTCTTCTACCTGATATTCTGCGAGTTCTGCAATGTGTTCGACAGCTTTAGAGTTAACTTTAAAATTACCTTTTCCAGCAATTCTCTTAATAGAGGCTTTTGAAATCATTTTCCTAATCACCAATATACTATTTATACTCAATTATATATAAATGTTTCGGAAAAATGATGTAAAAGTCAAACCACTACTATTGATTATAATGATTATAAACATAATATAATAAATATATACCATAACCACACTAATTCAAATATACATGTGTTTTAACATAATCAAATAAATAAAGCGTGCACAATGCGTTTTTAATTTGGGGATATGTAAAATATGGTAGTTTATTTTTAAAATAACAATGAGATAAATGTGTGAATAGAGAAAATACGCGCGTAGTGATAACTTATAGATCAATACTCATTCTCTGGTGTCGTTATGTATATCAAAAACATAATTAAACAAAATGCACCCATCATTCCCAATATACCAACATTTAACACCCAACACCCACCACCATTCATATAATCAACAAAACCAATTAATGCAATTACAGTACTTTAAAACTTCCACATTTCTTCGTAACCGTTTTGGGAATTTCAACTGAAAGTTAATCACTTTCGTCATTTTTATCTTTACCTTAAGGATCTAATTGTGCCAGGTTGGATCCATCCACCTACCCACCCAAGAGAATGATTTACAAAGACATACCGGAAGGTATATCTACGAAATAAAATCTCAAAATATGGCAGTTTTATCCGAAACTAAGCCCAAATTGGCTGAAATGCCAACTGAGGTCAGACCCTATCTGACCAGTATCGCTCGAATAATTAACAACCACATTTCGTTTCCTAAAATTGGTCGAACTGACTCAAA
>Ga0222703_1000019_pt1 | contig 43087 bp, 58 predicted proteins | sample AntAcemetage1506_FD_179827 | JGI IMG/M metagenome (GOLD analysis project Ga0222703, IMG submission 179827) | Saline water microbial communities from Ace Lake, Antarctica - #1506 | ecosystem: Environmental > Aquatic > Non-marine Saline and Alkaline > Saline | place: Antarctica: Ace Lake...
TCCAGCGTTACATCAGCCGCAAATCCCAGATAGGAGAATGCAAATACTAATAATAATATAGATAATAGTCGTTTCATATTATATCCTTATAAATTAGCGAGTAGCCACATATGAACACCGAATTTCACCAATTCTCATACTCTGACCTTCTGCCGCCTCAAGGTGTAGCTTGATTGTCATATGCTCCCCTGCTGTATAAGTCCCGGAAGGTTGCATTGTCTCATCTACTGCCCATGTGCTGGATGATAATACTACTGAACTATCTGCATCATCGTTGGAATCGTATAGAGAAACTGTTGCTGTATCTTCCTGTACAGTATCACTATCATACTCTACCCTGAAAGTCGTCATAGAAGAATAATCCGCAGGAATTGGTATTTTGATTATCACATCGTAATCACTTACTCCTGCTTCGGTAGAGGACCATTCTATGTATGGAGTATCATTGTTATCAGAATCGCCCAGAGTACCTGCAAATGCTACGATTATGCCACTATCTCCGGCGTCATTGCTTCCACCATCTGCCGAGAGAGCATAGCCATTATATGCCGGACTCCAGTGTAGATAACGAGTATAAGCATTAGCAGCCAATATTGCCCTACCTGTAGCTGTGCAAGCGATTTCTTCTACATCTCCCGCACCAGATACTCTACCTAATATCTTATCTGAGCCAGATATATGTTGCATTTTGGCATAGGTTACAGCCTCAGCGGCAATGATTACTGTACCTGTCTCATCCATAGTTGCATCAGTATCCATTGTCTGCCAAGTTGGGTCTGCAGTATTTTGACCTAAAAGCATTTGCCCATTCGTGCCTACATCAATCAAGTTTGCAGCCGAAGTTCCATTGCCTACTAGAAGTTTATGAGCAGTCAATGTTGCCAGACCAGTTCCACCATATTGCGCGCCTACTACTGTTGCTTTCCATGTTCCAACAACTACCTCATCGTCTATTATCTGCACTTCCTCTATCGTTACTCCACTTCCAATGGTAGATTCAAGTATGGTATCAGCTTGGATACCATCTTGAAAGTCCTGTCCCCCTGTAAATGGTCTACCGCTAGCGACAAGAGCAAATATAGCTGTATCTGTTAAATCTAGTTTATCTGTAACAGTATTCCAGTCACTTGAATTATCAGTTACTGCAGAGTAATTACCAGATCCATCACATTTCACAAGCCCATTAAGAGCATCTAATACTCCCTTAAGACTGTAAGCTGCGTCCCAACTAGCTGAATCCGCTTCAACTTTATCTGTAACTGCTTGCCACGCTACAGACTCGTCAGTAACAATAGAATAATTCCCTGCTCCATCTGTTTTCATCAAGCCGGCAGAAGCAAATTCGCTATCCTCAAGATAATCTCCGGTTGCTTGCTTTCCTGCAAGCCCCTGAGTAAGCCCCCATAGCGTTACATAATCTGAATCATCTGCAGCCTCATCAGCATTTGTAATCTTAAATCCACCCATGCTTTGATTCGCTGTAAAGTCTATTGAGCCATCATGCCAAACAAATAATGTTGAATCAGCTGTGTCTAATAAATCAGAAATAAGACTACCGCTATCTTTAACCAATTTACCTGTAACTCCGTCAAATACCACTATTCTATTATCTACTGCCTCTGCGGGTCCGACTACATCACCAGCAGGTGTTTCAAAAGTAGGAGCAACAGCCTCCCCATTTGACATAAGATAAGTTCCGTCTGCTCCAAAAGCAAGTTCCGTTACATCTCCATCTGTATCAGAATAAAATAATCTCCACGCTGTTTGATCTACAAATTCAGTTAAATTAGTATATCCCGCAGCAGCAGCACCCCACTCCAATACAGTTCCAGCAGCAGGAACTTTTAATATTTGAGCCGCAGTGCCTATGTCTGGAGGAAATTGATAATTACTCCCAATATTTATTGAAGCGAATACTGGTGTGTCAGTAGATTCTAACTCGTCTATTCTTGTATGCTGTGCATTAGTCATATGATAATACTCATCAACAGTTCCACCTTGTTTACCAAGTAAATCATTATGCTGAATAAGCGCACTATCAGCTTGGTCTACTTTACCTGCAAGCTCGGATGTTATCTTCTCAGCTGTCCATAATTGAGTATTAGCCTCTGAACTATCATCCACATCTACATCAAGAATTGGATTCTTGGCTGTGCCTGAATTTGTGATAAAGTCGCCATCAGTGACAGTCTGCACTCCTGAATCCAGTCCGGTTATATCATCCATAGTAGCCAATACATTTGCAGCAGAAGGACTATTTGCTCCTGTCATGGCAGCCTTCTCATCAGTAGTCGGTATTCTAGCTTTGAGCACAGCTTCTAACTTAGTATCATTCACCGCCTCATCATCTATCTTGGCCGTAGTTATAGCTTGATCCTTTATTTGCTTTGTTCCTATCTGCGTTGCCTGTAGATTAATAGGCAATGCTATTAATAAGATAAGAAGACCTATATATTTTTTCATATTTACCCCCTAAATATTAAAACATCATCTTCGGTTATTCTATCGGCTTCAAAAGTGATTGTAGTTGCATTGGTTTCTACATAATCATCTGTTATACACTGTAGCATGCCATTTAAAAACACGCTCAGGGAATTATCTCCTACTGCATAAGTAGGTACTGTTATAATACCCGAAGTTTCCTCTCCTGCCGTTACTGTATGTTTATTATAATAAGTAACTTGTATGCTGACCCAACTCGTCCCGTTATACCAAATAAATATCGTCTCATCAATACAATAAGCAGCCATTCCCTCGATTTTAGTAGTGAATGCCCATACTGTTGCCGTCCATTCGGTAACATCGTTATAATGACCGTTCCATGACCCTTGCGAATGCAGAATATTGCCATCTAACGTAGCATCATCAATAGCTTCTTCAACTGTAAGTTCTGTTCTGGCATCTCCTGCATTATAGCTTACGCTTGCAATTGTATATGTCCCGTCATTTAATGTGGATCCCGATACCTCAAAAGTATCTTCTTCTGCAAACCTGCTGGCATAATTACCCGCCATTGCAAAGATTTTACTAACTTGATGTATATAGCTGATTGCATAAGTATCCTGATCAACAATATATCTATCTCCTGTTGACGGCGCTCCCGGAGGCACTGCAAGATCTCTGTCTTCAACAGGTTCCTGCCATGTTAATCCTGTATAAGAACCAAGTTCCGTCCATGTCGGGCTTGCCCCGCCCACTACGCATTTATATACATTCGTAGTATCTGTCTCAAATATGAGCATTCCAAGAGTAGCGGGATCTGGCCTTGTAGCAGACGTCACTACGCGGAAATATATCTCATATCCCCCGGTTGTAACAGCATTTGCAAGAAGTGTCTTAATTTCCCTTATTAATCCAGGACCGTCTTTTATAAAATCATTATCTTCAGGCTTTGCTATATTCCATACCATATTATACCTCGCTTATCGTCACTTTTTTTGTATCATCACTATAAGCATAATCTACATCCGGCTCATCCGGATTGCGGACCATTAAGCAACTAAATGTTTTTGTCGTTCCTTCATTATTGTTTTCGCCAATCGGCGTAATTCTAAATTGATGGACCGCACTATCTTCCAAAAACCTGGTCTTCCAGCTGAAATATCCTTCTTCCAGGTCATATACCTGCGCTCTTTCCGTCCATACCGCATCTACATACTCCTCTATCTTATAATAAAGCGTATCTGTGGCAGCGTACCAATGCAGTGTCAACCTGCCTGGATGTGTCCCTATTTTGAAAAGAGCGTAGCTTCCATTCCATCTCCAGTATTGATCACCATTCCAGCGTAAAGTCGCATCATCATTCCAGCGTAAAGCCGCTCTATCCGCTTCACCGTCAATAATCTCAATATCAAGAGATTCGTTTTCATCAACAGATAATACCTTTTGGGTTATAGTAGTTGTATCAACTAGTTTCCCGTCCTGATAGATATAAAAGACAGGATTATCCCTGTCGCTCGACCAGCTTATAAGCCAGGACCTGAGTCCAATCTGTTGTGGTTGATTTATTGTTACGGTCATTATGGCACCTTAGTATCCTGTAATGTCCAGCGGGACCTTACAACATATTTGCTCCCTCCTACCGGAGTTGCAACTAATTTTGAGCCTAAATATTCCACTTGTAACACCATGACCAAAGTCCAGCTATTTAAAATATCATCTCTCACTGTAACAAGCGTTCCCTGTAATTTTTTATAATTCTCTACAAGCGTTTTTACTGCTGCTGCTGATGCCGCAGTTGCTAACCCCGTCATATTAAACTGCATTACTCTTTTTCCTGTCTTTCTATATGAAATTCCATCCACTCCTGGCCGGGTAATTTCCTCAACATTCTCCCCTAATGGCGCATTGCCATATTTCAGGGTTATAAATTCATAAGCGCCTATTTTAGGATTTGCCATATTTATTAATTCCTACTTGTTAGACCTCTACTCATACCATCCATTGCTTTATCTGTTTTTTCCATTGCTGTAGTTATTTTATCGGCTGCTTTACTTATCTTATCGGCTGCTGTATCTAATTTATCTATTCCTTCTCCTGCTACTGGCCCCATTCCCCATCTTTCCCCCTGCTGTCTTCCTAGAACTGTTCCTTCGGCGCCACCTCTTTTCTGTGTTTCTAAAAATGCCCCTCTGCCTCTTTGTAAAAATTCGCCTTTAAATCCTGGCAATTGTGCGCCTTCCCTGAATCCTTTCTGTCCAAATTCAGCTTGTTCTATTTGATTCATTACCGTCATTATCCATGCCAAAGGCTTTGCTATTCCCCCAAAGGTTGCTGCCCATGGTCCCATCGCTTCTTTTATACCAAGCTTAGTAAACGCCTGTTGCTGTGTTACTCTTCCCGTTGTTTCAATATATTTCCCTGAAAGTATTAAGTTTTCATTCATCTCTTTTATTGCTTTTGCTATTTCAGAATATCTAAATGATTCATCCTTTAACCGCGTAAGATATTTCTCTGTTGCAAGACCTCTCTGAACCTTAGATACAGCCTCCATACTGGTTTCATATTCTCCAACATGAGCAACCAAACTACTTATAACCGCAATAGTTTCTGCTCCAAAAATCTTTGCCACAAGTTTCGGATCCTGATCAGATAATTCTTCTAATTGTTCTAATAATGTTCCCTGGGTTACTATCCCTGCCTCCATTGCCTTATCCATACGGATAACGACATTTCTTAATCCTGTAAAGGTTTTTTCTGTCCTGCCTCCAAATTGTGTTGCTGTTATTAATGCCGCTGCTATCTCATCAAAAGTAAATCCCAATGCTTTTGCTGGCGCTAATACATCAGGGAGATATACTGCCATATCCTGGAAGGTTAAAAACCCTAATTCTGCAGTTTTGAACAATTTGCTTTGAGCATTATCAACATCTTTAAGCTCGTCCCTGTATATTAGGAATGTTTTTAAAAGAGCTTTCATGCCTGTAGGTAGGTCAACACCCGTCACTTTATTTAATTCTATTGTTGACCTCATAAGATCGTCTCGAATTTCTTTTGATAGCGATGATGCTCCTGACTGTAAATCAAACAGAGTATCTGTTATTAATTTTCTACTTATTCCAAAAGCTCCGGCCATATTCAATACTTCATTCTTTATTGCTGCAATATTCTCTACATTCTGTCCTAATGATAACAATCCTGTAAGTTCATCTTCAAATTGAACTGTTTTTTCGGATATTTCTTCCATACCTTGGGTCATTGCTCCGAATGCCATCTTCAACCCGGCAGCGCCTATCATCCCTCCTGTCAGACCCATAATGCTTTTACCTAGTCCGCCCATCATAGATGTAGTCTGTTTCCCTGACTTGGAAATCTTCTTCAACCCCCGCTCAGTTTTCTTCTGAGCATCCACAACACGCAGAAAAGCGCTAACTGCTTTAGCGTCATTTGCATCAAGAGTAAATTTTACAACACCAGCCATTATTTCTCCTCTTCAAGCCAATGCATATCAGCATAAGTTGGAATATAATCATTTATCATGCCTTGTTTCCATCTTTTATAATTTTGCCATCTTGAGTTTTTGATTGGGCTTTTTTTTTAAATGCTTCTTTACTTGCTTTTACTACTGAAATCAGAACAGGTATATCAATTATAGCTGCCAATATCCGCGACAGATTTTCCGTTGTTAAAATCCTTAAAAAAGAAACTTCATCCTGCCCTATTTTGTAATTAACGGCTAATGCGGCAATTGCAATATCCCATCTTGCTTTTAATCCTATTGGTTCAGCTGCATTCTCTTTTGGAAGCATTCCTTGCTCCCGCTGGAACTCTATCCATAATTCATCCGCTTTCTTTCCTAATTGCGCAAATTTGGGAAGTATCTCCTGCACTAATTCGCCGTTAGGTCCTAAAATAAGAGATTGTGGGAGTGTCGTTCCCTGTGGGAATATCCTTGCAGCTGGTACAAGCCATTCATTGCCGTCTTCAAGTCTTGTTAAATGCCCGTCAATAAGCTCTTTCCTCTGCAAATCTATTGGCTTTGGAGGATTTTCCTTCTCCTTTCCGATCCAGAACTTCTTAGACATACTCTCCTGCCAGTCCTGTTTCTCTGGGAAATACCCGACTTGAGGTGTTTTTGCCTCCGGATTAGAAGATTTTATGACAATTATTGCTCCGGATTTTTTGGTCGGACCTAAACTTGTGGATCTAAAATCAAAAGATGATGACCCAAAAACAGGGTTTAATCCTGCTTTACTTATATCCTCTTTACTCGCAGATTGAAGCGTAGGTATAAAATATAGAAAGCCACTCATTATTCTCCTTTCTTATTTTATTTATACTGCAACAATCGCAGTAGCTGTATTTATAGCCATGATATCATTAGAGAGGTCAGAAGTAGGTGTTATCTTTACCTCTGACATTTGAGGAGCATCATGTCCACCGCTTATAGTATTAACCATAATCCTGCCCTCATCGATTGCGAAGGATATATGCTCTTCTGTTGCATCAGCTACTCTTGTTCCACCCTCTGCTATCTTCCTCAGATATATAAGGCTATCTGTGGCATCTTGTGCCATTCCTGAAAGCCCAAAGGTATTCAGGCTAACAACATCAAGAGTTCTGATTGTAATAACAGGCTTTCTGGACTGGATGCCTACAAAAGTCGGCCATACCTGACCATCTGCGCCCTCAACAAGCTCTGTTAGACCGAAATCAATCGTTATATCCTGAATTCCCGCCAAAGCAACCCCATTGATTTGTACAGGCCCGCAAGTGAAAAGCTCATCAACAACCGGTGACCCGCTCAATGCTTGACTTGTCTCAATAATAATCGGGTCATTTGTTAGATCGTAAACCGCCAGAGCCTCAAATGTGAGATTGGCAATGCCGTCATTAGGTGCCGACAAAGAGCGAGGTAATAATAAACCCTTTGTCATTGTCATTTTTATATGATTTGAACCGCTTGTTCTTGTTCCGCCTTCTGCTACTTTCTGAAACCAGAATTCAGCTCCATCAGCTGCTATTTCAAGCCCGCTTATCCCGCATTTTGCCAGAATTGTTGCTAATTTAGTTGACGTGAAGCCAACTTTAGGATTCTGGCTCTGTACAGCCACAAAAGTAGGATCAACTCTACCATCCGCTCCTTCCAATATCTCATTAATCGCTGTATCGATATTAAAATCAGTTACCTGGTCAATAAGTACATCTCCTGCTCCAGCTGTCATATTCACCGCATATAGTACATGAACATCCATTTTCTACCCCCTTTTTTTAAAATCTTTTTGTTTGTGTTGTTTTTATTGCATTTATTCTTTTCGTCATCTTCTTATCCAGCCTGCGCGCAAAAACAAGAACCTCTGGTTGAACTACTCTTGTTACTTCATCTGCTTTGTGAGGCTGGTTATAGTCTTTTCTATATTGATATAGGTATCTGGGACCAGTCAATCTACCCACGGCTTTTTTGGAAGTCCCTGATATAGCGATTCTTCTCTCGAGCAATCTTTTCATGTCACCACTATAAACAAGAGGATTATCATGATGAAATTGTCTAATTTTCTTCTTCATATGGGTGGAAGAACGCTCCTTATACTTATAATCCCTCGCCCCTACCTTAGTAAAATGCCTTGGCAGATATTTCTCATGCCAAAAGTCAACAATCTCCCGCAATTGCTCTTTTAGAATGAGCCTGAACGCTTTTGCTTTTACCTCCGGACTGCCTCTGTATGTTATAACTCCTCTTAGCATTAAATCCCCCACATTATATCAAAAACAATCTGATAATAATCGCCTTCAGTTGCCTTCTCATCAGGGTCGCTTCTCATTGGCCCTGCTTTTTTTCTAAATTCTGTAATTGCTAAATATGTGTTTAGCGCTGAAATTGTTTTCATATCTTTTAAAATTGCTCCTATTGGATTGGTAAATTCAAGCTCTGCATCTTTATAATGGCTTTTATCTCGATAGGCTTCTTTAATATCTGCCTCAAACATCAATTGCAAGCTTCCTGAATCCTGAAACCAATTCCTCGCTCCACCGGCATTAACCATACTCCCCCATTCATCGCCCTGGCCGATCAATGCAAATGGCCTATCAAAATCATCCCCATCAACAGCAACAACATATATCTTTGCTTTAGCTTCCTCTACTGTATCCGCATCAACCCAGGTCTGAAAAGAGGCGCAATTTGCAATTACTGTCTGCAAATTTGTCAGCGGTAAGCTTAAAATGCCTGTTGGTGTTTCTGCCATTTTTTAAATCCTCTTTATCCTATAACTTTCACTACTTTTTTCTTTTGCCTTAATTCTTTTAACTCTCAAACTTATCATCCCCATTCCCTGCAGTAATGATATTTCGCCCGTCCTTCCTGAGCTTACTTCCCATATTTCCCCGTTACGAGTAACCTTGTCCTCAAGTTCTGGACTTTCAATCCCTCCTGAGGCGGATGTTGAAATAGTAATTGTTGCTTCTTCCCGATTAAACCTACCATCATCCTCATAATCAGCTTCTTTTCCCTCTGTTCTAAAAATAGCCTTGATTGTTGAAGGAGATCCTACTGATGGAGTATATGTAATCTCCTCAGCAAATTCATCCGTATTTAAAAATACATCAACAACATCAGTTGCTATTTGTTCTTTAAAACTCATGTTAAGTCTCTATTTTTCTGCTCTTTGCTTCTTCTAATATTGCTTCTACAAGCCCATCCTCAAATTTCTTTCTGCTTTCCGGATTCTCTAATACTTTATGCAATGTTCGCCTCCAGGTTTCAGAAAGATTCAGGTCTTCTCTGTTTTTATGAAAAACCTTCTTTAAAATCTCGGCGAAATTAATATTTTTCAAAATCTCCTCTAACATTATCTATCTCATGACACCATAAATAATTAATCCTGTAACTATTGAACTTAATATAGTAATGAGGGCAGTAGCCCATCCAGGAAGTCTACTTAATATTACTTTTTCAAAATTAGTTAATCTTATATATATAGAATGAAGATGATTATCTTTTATGTCTAACATAAAACCTTTAATGTGTCCTACTTCTGTTTCTATTACTGCTAATCGTTCTCCTGATGTTTTATTCTTTAACGGCATCACTTATCCTTTCTTCGGATTTTTCCTCAATTATAGGCTCTGGCTGCACTTTGACTTGATCGAGTTGAATGACCTTATTTATGTTATCAGCTGTAATTCCTTTGGCGCATATACCCTCTAAAAGAGTATATCCCTGCTTTCTGAGTTTTCCATTGATTGCTTTTGATTCAGTTAAAATAATTTTAACAGTCTCTTTTGACATAATGTTCTCCCTAAATAACTTCACAGCAGCAGGGATGTCGTTATTAACACCCCTGCGTTCTGTGCTTTCCCATTATGACAATGTTGCTAACGTAGCAAACTGCCAATATCCATACCCAACATTCCTAATGGTTTTCACACCATAAAGATGTCGGTTGTTCTTGAACTCTTCCTCAGATCCCTCGGCAATAGCTGACATTTCAACGTCAACCTCATTTTGTTTGATAAATGCCTTTGTTCTGCCATCTGTTCTATACACGGCCAACTTAGTTGTCCATGTCAGTCTTGGATTGGCAACTACGCTGATATCAACTTCCGCATCCTTCAGCGGATTATCAACTGTACCAGTCCCACTATTTAACAGATTGCCGCGAACTGCCTTTATGGCCGCTCCCCAAAATGCAACAGGAACCATTACCAGAAACTTCCTGGCATTTGCGTTCATTGGTTCGCCCTGATCATCCTTAATAGAAAACTGATGCTGTATCATCTTTAAGAGTACATTCGCCATTTCTATCGCTGTTGGATTAGTTGGGTCAGTTACATTCAGCTCACTATAATCACCAGCTACCAAATCATTAGTCTGTGCTCCGCTGTCGCCTTCCTCATGATCGGTATCAAAGAAAAATTCCCCATCATAACAAACCGCAGCTTCACCAGCCAGGATCAAGGTTGTTAGAAGTTTTGCCCAATGCTCATCCACTCTATCTGCCAATTCCCCGATTCTAACCCCTATTTGGGTTGTTTTATCCCTGCGAAGATCATCTACTGCAATTTCCAATGTTGCTTCAAATGTCTTGTTTTCAATAGTGATCCCGTTCTCTCTTAATCCCTTTGCGAGTCTTCCACCAATCCATTCACGCAAAGCCGGAGCCATTCCTAACCATTTATAGGTTTCGGAAGGTTGGTCTGATTTGAACTCCATACCAACCTGGCTAGTCCACGATTTCCCGGTAACCGCTTCCAACATGTTGAAAAAAGTTCCGATTATCGCCCTACTTGAAAGTCCTTCTAGTCCCATTTGAATTCACCTCCCCTTTATTTTATTTTTATAACGATCTTAATTGTACGCCTTCAAAATAGACCACGCACTTAGTGCTGGAAATCCATCTGGTAATTCTACCAATAGAACTTGCGCCCGATGAGTTCAAAGTGAAAGTATTATCATCAGTTGCATAGACAGTTTCCCCTACATCGCCGACACCAGTAACGCCAACGACCGTCAGAACAGCTTTGCCCTTCTCTCTTAGATTAACTTTCTCAGCTCCGGCAATTCCGTCAGAATTGTCTATCTTCCTCGCACAAAACCCCACAAACGGATCTTCTGCCACTAAAGGTCTTATATATCCACTCCCATTATCACCCAGAGCGCTCCCCTCATAAAGGATATCAGCTGCAATAACTGGCAAATCGTTTAAATCGCCTATCTCGTAGTCTCTAATTGAATCTTTTGCTAATGTAGTCATTTCTTTTCCACCTCCCCTTATTTTTTATTTTTATTTCTTGAGTATTTTAACCGATTTTCTTGCGTCTGCTTTCTTAAAAGCAATATAAGCCTCTTCTGTCCTGAACTCATCTCTTATCGCTGAGTCCTTTTTCCAGTCCTCTTTGCACTGATCCTCTAATGACAGTTCTTCTTCGCCCTCTTTCTTCTTTTCAGGATTATCGCCAGCCCCCTGTGATTCAGGTGCATTGACTGTCAAATCAACAATTCTCTGGTCCTTGAACTTACTGAGTGCTTCATCAGCAGTATCGCCGTCCTTAATTGCATTGTTTGCTAGTTCGCTCATTCCTTCATAAGGTATCACTGCTTTTTGAATATCAACAACTCTCTTTCTTTCTAATTCTACCCCGGCAGCATTGCCATCTTTCAGCGCTTCAACCTGAATTGCATCCACCAAATCAGATCTATCTGCTTTTAATGTATCCAGCGTTAGTTCGCTCATTTCCATATCTTTCACCTCCCCTTTGTTTTGATTTTTACTTTGTTTTTCTTGTCCCGGGCCAGGCCTTTCTTCTCTTCTCATCTGACCCCCGCATTCAGAACATTTTAAGATATTACAATGTTCTTCTGATTCCATTTTATGACCGCACTTAATACAAGAACATTTGAATTTTTCTGCAAATTCATCCCGATTGTTTGCATATCTCTGCAGAAAACTTATCGTTTTATCTATCGCATCGGGGTTACTAAGAAATTTATCTAAAAACTCTGTCATCCCTGCTGACAACTTAACACTATCACTAAAGAAATTTCCAAACATCCCCTCATTTGCAGCAGGATCATCAACAATATCAACTCCTGTCAATTTTTTAGGTCTTATTAAAGGTACTAATGTCTCTCCTTTTTCGTCTTTTGATAGACTACCATCCTCTTCCTTGCGATATTCTTCATCCCAATAAACCACCATAGAAGACCCAAAAGCATCTGGATCGCTTTCTCCTAAATCCATTGCATAATTAGCTAAATCTCCATTCGGAGTTTTATACGCAGTTTTATCCAGGTGATCATCTGCTAATACTGCTTTGCTATTATCACTTAACCTAAAATCCCTGACTCTTCCAAGAAATGTTCCAAACGCAGTATTGCTCATATTAGGATGACCATATCTTGATTTTATTCCTATTTTTGACGCATTTCCAAGTTTGATAATTGTCTTCAAGCTTTCTTCGTCAAATTCTCCACGTCTATCCTTTGTCACTCCTAACTCTACGACCTTAAAACCATAAATAATTCCTTTTTCTCTATCTATCTTCCCGTCCTCCATGCCCCGAGTTACATCGGACCGAAATAGTTTATTTTTCATTTCTCTTATCTCCCCCTATTTTTAATTTCAAAATAATGTTTTTAGGCATAGCCATCATATTCCCAGCCAATGTTATAATCTTTAATATTTTAGATTCTGGTTTATTTGCCGTCTTTTTCTTCTTCATCTCCATCCTTGATTATCTGCTCTACTTCTTTTTCATTCTCTGGATCGATTTCCGGACTTGTTAATCCAAGATCCTTTCTCTTGTTCTCTTCTCTTGCCCTCTGTTCTAATATCTCTTCCCAGTCTTTTCCCTGGCTGGCAGCAACATCAGCCAAACTTGAAATATTATTGTCAATGGCTTCCTTAGATGCCTTGACTTCTTTGAGAGGATCTACCCATGACCAACCCGGAGCAATCCATTTAGTTCTTAGCCAATCAAGCCTCTTCTCGTAAAAATTTTTAATTGGCAATTCACCATTTAAAAAAGCCTCTTCTAAAAGTAGTTCGTACGTTGGTTGACCAAATCTGGATGCATGCCATACTTGTCTGCATATAAAATATCTACGCGCTTCCAATAGAGCGGCTCTTGCGCTTGAATAATTGGTTTTTGAAAAATCCTTTGCGGTCACTTCATAGGGCAATTCTAATCCTGCGCCTATTGATCTAAGCATTCTATTTACAAATGGATCAAACATTCCTGTTGGTTGTTCAGGTTTAAGACTTGTCGCTTTTTCTCCTGGTGCTAAATAATCAACAAGCCCTGGTTCTATTTCTTCGACACGCTGACCACTCGCATTGGTTTTACCTGGTGCATTATAAGCCGCATCATAAGGATTGGTTTTTTCTATAAATATAGAAAAACAAGCTGCAATTCTGGCTGTAACTAATGTCGCTTCCATATAACTAGCCAGATCTTTAAACATTGTCATTACAGGTGCGAAGAAAGGCACTCCACGGGTTTGCCCAGGCCTTAAAACAGAATAAAGATGGAAAACATTGAGCATTCCAAGCTTATTTCTTGCTGGTATTCTTGTGAATTCATTAGAATTTGGAGTCCGTAGCCTCAATGCCATATCCCCTGGATGTGTTTTTCTAATATAATAAGCAACAGGTTGTCCTCTTTCCCCGATTTCAACGCCATCTCTGATTTTTTTATCGCCTCTTTTATCCAATGGAGTAGCTAATCTATCTGATTCTATCACTTCTAACGCCAGCTTATATGGTCTATTTTTGCCCTTTAATCTTAATGGAAGAACTATTGCCTCGCCATTCTCTAGTATCTGCCTATCAACTAATTTTTGAATTTCATAAAAACTCATTCTCTCTGTAGAGTCAGCATAAGGCAGCCATTTTTCCCATACTCGTTCTGCTCTCTTTTGAAATTCATTCGCCGTTTTATCATCTATTCCCAAACTATCTTTATCCACCCTTGACTGAGGTTTTATTCCAGTACCAATAACATTTGTAGTCATTGTTGTTGTAATTCCCGCAGCAATCCCATTGTTGCGGTTTAAATCCCTACTTCTTTCGCGCAATTCAGGTAAAGCAGAGAGTAGGTCCTCATCAGCACTTCCACCACCAGGAACCCAATCCGAGTTCAACCTGTTTTTCCTAGCACCTTTATAGGAGGAACTAAAAGCAAGTTTTGAAGCCTGACGATATGCTTTGCGATGCGCTTCTGCGCGTGGAGAGAAAAAACCTATAAAACCATCTACCTTTTCTGAAAAAGTTGTTTTCTTTTTTGGGGTTTCTTTAAGCATAACACTCATGATGGATCCTTAAAGCCCGCATAATTGCGAGTCCCTTGCTCACTTGATACCTCTGCCTGTAATCCTGCCCTCATATCCATGAGGTCTTTAAGTGATATGTATTGTAAGTTGCGTCCGCCTATTGAATATGAATCCACAGCTCCCCCATTAAGACGAGCATATATTGCATCATTAACCGCATCCAGCATTTCCTGCTTGGTAGCTGCCATAGTTTTCCTCTTTTTTAAACTATATATTATATGTCAATAGAAAAAAAGGGGGTCGTTCCTATGTTATAGGAATAATTACTCGGGGGGGTCGGTTTCGACAGACTTAAATCGATATTTACAGTCTTTGCATATATGATATCGTATAGGCGGTTTACTTGTATGGCATCTTACATTCTTGCTGTTACATTTAGGGCATCTAATAGGAAAATATAATACTCCATACTCAATATCTTCTGTTGGCGGTCTTCCAACGGGCTTTGGTTCTTCCTTGTTCTCCCTTTCTCTTCTGGTTTTAACCCCGTCTAACCATCCCTTTTTCCTTCCTACCCACGATTCAGCCAATTTTTATTACCCCGTTTGATCCAGTTTGATTGTTCTCCATTTATAAAACCATTGCTTTTCCTTGGTTGATATACCTCTTGCTTCTCTTCTTCTCTCATTGCAGATACATGCAGCATATCCGCTGCTGCTATAGCTCCTACCTCGCAATCAAGATAATGATTTGGCGCGCCCGGAGATATCAATGTCCATTCTTCTTTAGCTCTTCCGGTTTTACGATCACGCTCTATTTTTTTATGCTCAGCACAGAATTGTCTTAAATAATCTTCAGATGGATTTTTAAATAAATGCCACTGAGTAGGATCTCCTGGCTCTGCATGTACTATGCGATTAATTTTGTTTTTATAATGCGAAGTGTCTAAATGAAATAAAGACAATCCGCCTTTAATTATTGCTCCCGTCTGAGGATGCCTATCAATACTACTAACCTTATATGGAGAAGTTATTATATGGTCCCTTCCTTTAGTTGGCCTCGCAACATCCCTCCATTGCCTACAAACCTCATAGACCTCATCAGTCCTATATCCTGAATCAATACAGCTTAACCTAACACTTAGCGGCTCAACTCCCTTTATATTTGTCTTCGCCTTTGGATATTTTGTTCTAAAAAGTATTGCAATCATATCTTCCCATGATTCCACACGACAAGCCCTGATAAGCCATGACTCCTCGCTATAACCCCATCCTCGTATAACTATATAAAAATGGTCTTTTTGCACATCTACGCCGGCTGTAAGAACTAATGCGCCAGGAGGCACTACTCCTTCCTCATGTTCACCAGCTAATTTAATAAGCACCTCAGGCTTTGATTCTCCTGCCTTTTCCTCCCAGAGTTCGGCTAACCATGAATTGACAAAATTCATCAGAAGTTCAATATAACCCTTTGATCGTATAAATTCTGCAGCGACATCGCTCCATGAAACCCACGGAGAATATAATGCATTGAACCAAAAGCCCGCTCTAGTGGTTTTTGGCCGCTTGCCCGTTATGGTCCCATCCGGCTTTATTTTCTGCCCCTCAGCTAACCAAACACCATGATTAAGCATCTTGGATTTTTCTTCATCCTTAATATGTCTTTTACAATTTTCGCATTCATACCATGCCAGCTTTTTATCTCTTATAACTTCAGGGTCCCTTTCCCCCTCTGGATAATGAACTCCAGGCCGAAAATTCAACACTTGATAATGTCCGCATTCAGGGCATGGTACATAATATCTTCGCTGATCTGATTTTTCATATTCCCTGAATATATATCCCTCTCTGGTTGTTGGTGTGCTGACTTTCACTATTTTACGATTCCAAAATGTCCTTGTTCTCTCGGTTGCCAGTTGTATTGGATCCGCTTCTTTCCCTGAGAATTTGGGGAATTTATCAACTTCATCAAAGAATAGATATCGGATTGGCTTTGATGCTAACCCTGCAGGGCTATTGCTGCCTGTAAAATATAAGACCATCCTATCTAACTGAAATTTCTCTTTAGTTATATCATCCAGGTTCTTTGTTTTATGTTTTACTAATGCAGGACTTGCGTTGAGCATTGGTTTGAGACGATTCTGCGATACATAATCAGCATCATCTCCTCTAGGCATAACCAACAGGATAGGTGCTGGATCCTGATCGATTATATATCCAATACAATTATACACTGATTCTGTTTTGCCCACCTGTGTTGAGGACATAATGGTTATATCTTCTATTTCTGGATCCGTGAATGCATCCATAATACCCTTTAGATAAGGAGTCCTCTCTGTTCTCCACTGGCCAGGCTCAGCAGAGGACATTGCATCAAGAACACGATTCTCATCTGCCCATTCCGAAACAGTCACTTTGCGCGGAAGCTTCCATGCCTCTCTCTCTGCTAGACTCCACTCAAAATGAAATTTAACTTTTGACTGTTTTTTTCTTTTCACTTCCTGACTCCGCAAATCTTGTTATTACATCTCTGACTCTTTCCATAAGAAAAGCCTCTATCTCCCGAGGCTCCAAACCAATTAGCTGTGGGGCTACTGCCCTTGGTAAAGCTAAGAGCGCCCTTTTTATAGCTAATATCCTGGCAACTCGCCCCCTCTCTACTTCTTCTTTTGGCAATAACTGCCCTATTGCTTCCTTATATTTCAGGTCCTGTATTAGAGTTCTTGTTTTTTGATATTCAATTTCCCATTCATTTGCACTTCTCTTATCTAGCTTAGTATCTCCTTTGTTTTTTTCTACGCACCACTTCTGGATCTCTGCAAGATCGTAATATCCCAGCTTTGTCTTCGGCATTCCAGCATTAACATAACGGCGGATTGTGCGGGTAGTAGTCTTGAGAGCTTTCGCTAGATCCTCTTGTGTTTTGATTATTCCCGGAGCTAAAGCTTTGTCCTCATCCTGTGTTTTCTCAGTCATTAATTTGCTCTCTATTTTTATGGGACACAATAGGACATTCAATTTCTAACAGGTTATGTTTTCCTACGCATATTGTTTTAATAATAACCTTTTCGTATTCCTCTTTTCATCCCTGTTCTTTCAATAGGACAGGACAGCCTAATATTAATTTAATACTCACTTTTTGGGCGACATGGATTGACCCGCAGACAAAGTTTTTCTAGGAAGGACCCGTAAATATTTATTAGTTATTTGGGCTCCATGTCGTGACTCTTTAATCGCTTTCTGTGTATGTTCGTTAGCCATGCTCTGATCCATCTCGCAATCCTTGGTTTGTTTGTAGCCTCTGCATATGCTGCCAGTGCTGTCCTGGCTGCTGAGTCATGCTCAGGCAGTAAGACAAAAGCTCCCATTATCTCTTTGTTTGTTCTATTATCAATCACCTTAAAAACGCTACTTTTCTGCGATGAATTTAATATTTGGTTTTGACTTTGTGATGGCGGTCCTGGCGGTGGTGGTGGCTTAATAGCATCCTTAGGTATTGGATTGGATTCTTTCTTGCTCATTGTATCTATCCTCCTATCTGTGAGTTGCTTTGAGACTAAGATGCAAGTGTGGCCTGGTAATTAGCAGTCTCTTTGCTTTTGGTGGTTGGCCGGGAACAACGACAATCTTTTGTTCTGGCAACGAAATATCTATTACCATCCCTGGTTGCATCAGATTATATAGTTTCTCAGCATACTGAGATATTTCCCCTAGAGTCTTCTTTAGCCCTTCCCCTGAATACTTTGCCTCTTCACCTATCTTCTTTTCAACCTTTTCTTTTAGTTCTATTTTCTCTTTATTAGTCATTTTCTCTTCTCCTTTTGTTTTATCCTATATTCTTAAATTTTCTTACCCAAAACCATTTATCCGTTCTCTCCTCTGCTCTTATATCTATTATCTCAAGCGTAATTCTTGAAAATTCACGAGGCATACTAGAAGCACGTTCCCACTTAAAGTCGTGGTCTGCATCTGCTCTATAATGTAGTCCACTTCCACAACAGTCATACTCATCTGATTCGGCAAAAAACGTTTCCTTAACCCACAATCTATCTCCGTCTTGACCAAAAGGAAATTTCCCTAATGCTTTATCAGCCAAACCATGTGCTGTTATAAAACCTCCTTCCGTTCCACTAGGAGCAACTCTCATAACCCATTTGTTACAAATAGGGTCTTGTTCAGGTATTTTTTCTGTTGGAATAAACACCCCTGTAGCTGTCCTTCCATCCAATATTGCTCTAACCATTTCCGTGCTAAAGATTATCGACCTCTCTTTCATTCTCATGCCTCCTATGTTATTTATATATCACCCAGCCAGTTATGTTGTACTTCTTCTGCAATACCTTTCTAAACTCCTTATACATCCTCTTTCTATATAAGAGATATTCATGGGGAACGCATTTAATATAGTTCGCAACGATATCCGGTGTCCAATACACGCCATATCCAGCCTGCTTAAAGCGCCAGAAGAAGTCCTCATGATCAGCTGTCTTTAAATCATTATCCCATCTGACGTGTTGTAGAGCCCATGTCTTTGCTATAAGAAACTGCCTGCAGATATCGCATTTTTTAACACGCAAGCTTGTTAGAATATCTATACACATAAGAACATTTTTTGTTAATATAAAATCCTCTTCGCCTAATTCCATATCGTATTCCCAAGGGATTCTATCCTTTAAATCAAAACCAAGTATCCCCGCCTTATCAACAGAATTTAAAAAAACCGTAGCTGAATCAAGCTTCTTTACTGTGGCAGGAGTAAACTCAATGCTATCGGCAGTAACAATGCAATACTTTATCCCTCTATCCATTGCTTCCTGTACTAAAACATTGCGCGCCAGTGATACTCCGCAATCAAAAGGAAGTTTCGTATATTCAATAGCCTTGCCTGGATATAGTTTTTCGTAAAAGTCTAGCTTTTTAAAGTTTTCCCCTTGATCAGCTATCATTAACACAAAATCATCACGCCAATTATCCACAATAGACTTTATTGTCCTCTCTGCTAACTCCTCCCGCAGGAATGTCGTATAGATTATAGCAATTTTAGGCTTCATTTTTAATCCTTCTCCGTTAAATCCTCAATCAACCCCAAAATCTTTTCGGGATTATTTAGATCCCCGCTATGCCATTGCCGCTTAAAAAGGTAATGCAAAAAAGCACTGATCACGCCAATAGCAACCTTGCCCTTATTAGCCCACTCTACACCATCTTTAAACTCAGCATCATTAGTGACTCTATAAGTTAATCCACGAGCTTCGTAAAAAGCCCCTCCCAGATTGATGACCGGCTTATTGAAAGTCAGCGCCTCTACGCCCACTGTTGAATTGATTGTTACTACATACTTACAATGAGGCAGAAAATCTCCTATTGCGCCTACTTTGCATAATTCACAGCGGTCCGGAACTTTAATATCTGAAACATCTCCCTTTGGATGGGTTTTAAATATAATCTTGCCAGGGACAAATCTACATACATAATCCACAAGCTGCTGCATTTTCTTAAATCGAGGGGAATAATTAATGATCTGACTGTCGTTTTCAACCTGGAACGGGACAAACACAAAATCTTTAGGCGCCACAATGCTCGTTTTATCTATCTTCTTATGATATCCCTGTATCTTAGGTCTAAGCCAGTCTAATTGTTCCGAGGTTATGCCCTTATGCTTCCAATCAACCATTGAACTGCCATAATTAACCCCCTTCCTGTCAAAATAAAAAGTTCCTCTCTGTGGAAACCATCCCAGCTCCATAAAATAAATGGGAATACCCATTTTTATGCACTTTTCAGCTAATATCTTCTCCGGCGATAATCCTCCATTCCACATAAACAACAAATCGCACTCAGGCAGCTGTTTATTAAACTCCGCCTCAGTTAGTGTGTCCTGTAGAGGTAGTATCTCGTTTTGCTTAGTGAAATACTTAACCTCAATGCCCGTGGCTGAAAATACTTTAGCCAGAGCCTTATAAATCTTAAAAATAGTATAGAGGTATCTCACCTGAGACTTAAAATAAAAAACCCCTACCATTATTATCTTCATTCTACTTCCTTCATTTTTATTTGTCTCATCCTGGATTTTATTATTGCTGGTCTATCCCATATTTTTTGAAGATGTCTCCATTCTTTTGAGTGTTTTGTGTTCTTCTCATCCCTGTATAACATCGCAAATGGCAACGTGCCGATCTCCCATGCTCGCCTTAATCTTTGCTCAGCTTTCTCAATCGTATCATCTTGATAGCCTATTAAGACATAACATCGGATCTTGTTTCTGCCAAAATAATCACTCAATTTATTAACCGCTCTCCTTAATGGTTTTTCTGCATTAGAATGATCATAAGCAAGCCATAATTGATAGACGTTTAATCCTCGTAACTCTTGGACAATCCGATCAGTAACTCTTGCACTCTCAAGTCCACCGAGAAAATCAATTCGTCTTTGCTTAGATAACATCTGAAATACTTTATCTATATGAGATCTTGAGCAAGCAAGTAAATTGTTGTCTTGAATGATATTCCCTTCAACTATCGGTAATTCTCTGATTTTGCCCTCTCTTGCTGGAACAAAACAGAATGAACAGTTATTGGGACAACCCCTTGAAGTAATAACGCAACCTTTTTTTAAATATTTCCCCGCCACAAAATTATCTCCTGGATCATTAAAAGCAGGACCACCAATTTTTACTACAGGATAATAAGCTTCCCAATTCTTTTTCATGTGCATTGCTAATTTAATATCCCACGTAAATGTAACGCTGATATGAATCTCATCTGCTTTTGGTCTCCATAAATCAGGCAATCCAATCGCAACCCCAATAGGGGTCATAGATGTTAATCTTGGAAACACTCGCAATATCTTCACTATTTCCTCTCTATAATCAATGATGCATACGCATTACCCGGGGCGGGGATTATGGTATAGGTCACAGGTAGCCCCGAAAGAGCCTCTTTGATAGTCTTCTCGCTTATATATCGATGGTAATAAATCACTTTCTTGCCCGTAATAAGATCTGTTTCTTCGCATCGCCTGCAGACATCCTCGTCCTGAATATGTAAAACTACATGCACAAACTTATCTGCAACATAAACCAGGTTTTCAAGCGCCCTCTTAAAATATGGCAGATGTATTAAAACTCTATAGCAGCATACAACATCAAAATTTCTTGGCGAATAAATTTTAGTTAAATCAAAAATATCACCAGTAAAAAAAAGAGCATCCTCTTTTTCTTTTTCTTTATGAACAGCTTTCGCTGCCTCAATAGCGCTTTCTTGTATATCTATTCCAATATAGTAAGATGCTTCATTTTTAAAAAACGTAGTTTTTTGCTTTAAAAAGTCATATACATATCCACCATAACAGCCCACATCTAATATTTTTATTTTCCCATCCAAAGGACCGACAATCTTTTTCAGGGTAAGTAAATGAGATTGTATGTCACATATGTTATCCGGATTGGCGCACCAGCTTCTCACATCCTGCGATTGAGTCAGCTCAAATGGTTCCCTAACATTCTTTTCCTTGCCCGAGATCATAAAGTAATCAATATTATTAAAAGCTCCTCCTATTACTTTTACTTTTACTTTTCGGGCCCCTAATGCTTCATGGTTTTTTTGCAATTCTTCATGGTTATCATCACTTTTACGAAGTATCAACAACGACTCATCCCGTAGCTTGTATTTATAAACAGACTCAACTACTGCCCCTATTTCTTTTGCTTTTCGCTCTAATAAATCCCGTTCTTTACATTTAACTGCTTCAATAACATAAATTCCGCCTTGCTTTAATTTATAATACAAAAAACCTAGGCTTGCTATCTGGCAATCAACTCTATGACTGCAATCGTCAATTACAATATCTAGTGTCCCGATTTCATTACAAACCTTATTTAAAAACACCGTATCTTCCTGCTTGCCTATAAATACCTTTTTTCTATCGCCTTCATAGTCCTTGCACTCCGGGACCATGTCAATTCCATTTATAGTCGCTTTGTCAAAATAATCCGCCCATATTTGCATCGAGGTCCCTTTTCCAATACCTAATTCAAGAACTACCCTTGCAGATCTCCGTAGGGGTTTAAGGTATTTCTCATACTCAACCATATAATCATGCCAATGACTGCTTTTATCGCTGCCATACTTTAATGCTAATTCATCAAGACTCATCACTCTTTTATTCTTATGTGCTATTATACTCAAGTGCCAGGGTTGTATGTTTTTTTCTGCTTTTTCTACTGATTTAAACCCTATTGCTTTAAGAATACTTGTCAACGCAACTTCAGTATATCCATAAAAATGCTGGTTAGCTTCTTCATGCCCTGGTGCCCAGCCATAAAGCCCTGCCATAGCATGCCTTATCTCATCAGGAAAGCCACTTGTAACCTGCCCCAGTAATTGCTTAGCGTGAAAAGTAATATTAGGAACAGTTATAGCTACTTTCCCTGTTGGTTTTAATACTCTATACCAATCTTTTAATATAGCCACACCTGCAACTCTATTAAAATGCTCTAACACATGCCTGCTACATACCTCGTCTATTGAATTATCCTCATATGGCAAGGGATTCACTATATCATGTACTAGATCCGGCTGAACATCTTCCCTGTTATCAATATTAATATAACCATCCAGCTTTTTATCCCCACATCCAATGTTTAACTTTTTCATCTATCTCCTTTATTAAACTTCATTTCCCCAAACATCCCAACCTAGAGTTTTTTCTCTCGCAAATAATTCTATTTTTTCTCCCACAAAGCACTTATCAATTATATCTCTTACCATATCTGGTTTTTGAGAATGTTTTCTTCTAGGGGCTTCAAACCAAGTAGACCAATGTCTTTCTTTAGCGTTTATCTTTCCCCCAATCGCATAAACCATTCTGACCTATATTGCCCCTAAAATTCATTTCATCTGTAAGAGGGTTGGCTCCCGCATAGAGATCTGTGCCAGGATATGCAATAAACTTATACCATCCACCCCTGCCCACTTTTCCATAGTTCCTTTTAATAAAATCAATGGTAGCTTGCTTTTCTTCAGGGGTCTCAGTAGGCGCGCCATACATAAAGGCTGCAGTTACCGGAAGCCCTATTTTATTGGCAATATCTATTGTTCTCTGGTTATCTTCTACTGTGGCCTGTTTATTTAAAAATTTTAGCATCCTGTTACTACCGCTCTCCGCTCCGAATCTGATACTCCCGAAATGCATCTCTTTCATAGCCAAACCAATCTCCTCAGTAAATAGAGAAGCGCGAACATAACCGGTCAATTGAGTTCGTTTATTTAATTCCTTTTCCATCCAGAGATCATGTATCCTGTAAAATCTTTTCTTATTGGCTATAAATAAATCATCAACTAAATAAATGCCTTTTGATTCAGGGTATTTTTTAAGAGCATATTCAACCTCTTCTATGAAATACTCAGGCGAGGAGTACCTGGCTTTCTTCCAAAAAGCATGACTGCTGCAGTATTTGCAATTAAAAGGACATCCTCTGATAGAAAATATAGGGACCACAACACCACATTTGCCTCTGTCGGGGAAATTAAGAACGTCAATATCTTCTATCAATGGTTCGCGCATGACTTTCTGGGTGGATCCGTCTATAATCTTCTGAAAAGCAATCTCACCCTCGCCAATAATGATGTGTTTAAAGTCATAATCCTGCAGACCATCCCATAATGTCCCATAACCACCAATAATCACAGGAATTGATGTGGAATAAAGGATGCTGATAGCCTCTTTTATTCCATGCGCAGTAGCTGTCAATCCTATCAGATCACAATCTACAAGATCTGCCCTATTCTGCACAATCTCTACCTCAGCGTCCTTGCAATTTGTCTTTAGATAGCCAAGACCCATATGATACTCTGTAAGGGACGGCTCATCTCCACACATGTATAGTTTTATTTTCATCATATCCCTAATACTCCTTGTGATAGTCTTTTGGCAGTCATTTCGCAGTATTCTTCCTTAGTATCAATCCCAATCGCTTTCCGGCCCTGATTTTTTGAGGCCAACAAAGTTTGCCCCGAGCCCATAAATGAATCTAATACTATATCTTGTAGGTCCGACCAAATATTTATAATGAAATTCATGTGGCTAATTTTACGCGGGCAGGGATGTTCTGTTTCTTTGCCAATTTTCCCAATGCTAGTAAATTCGCCCCTAATAAGCCTCCGCCCCGGAATAGATTTGGGAGGTGCGCCATATAAATACGCAACATTCGAGGTATTTAATAATCGTCCTTTGTGTCCTGGTAGATTATACCTAAGCCAACAAACTCGAAAAAATTGCGTGTGGATAGGTCCTAATATCCCAGGATCAGAATCACAACCAAGTAAAATAGCAATTCTTTTTATCTCTGCCGGCAGTAGATCCGCAAAATCTTTAAATAATGAATATGGGTTTATGTCTTTAAATTCTTCTACTGAATTATTTGGCCATACTGGGTCTGTTATCACAACGTCATATTTAAGGCCCGGCATAATCTCTCTGCAGTCGCCATGATAAATAGTGCAATAATCATCTTTATAATATGGTTTCATAATAAATTTAAAACCCTCCTATCAGCATCTCTACGCACAACAGAAATTCCCAATTGATTCGCAGGGAAAGTCACAACGTCCAATGATATATGCCCTGTCCAAATATAATTAATAATTTTATAAGAATCGGCGCAGCTTGTAGGTACAAGACGTTCCTGAGTTGACGGATCAGTATCATGTATTAAGATAGTTCCACCTAGATTCAATAATAATAAACTATTTTCAAAGTCCTTCTTGAGCTGCTCAAATCTATGATCACCATCAATAAAAATGACATCAACCTTATCATGAAACTGTTTGAAGAACTCATCAGATGTCATTTCATAGAACTCACACGGATATGTAAGTCTATTTTTAATGTCTACTCCAATAGCTCTCTTCACTAAGGGCTTAACCATATCAAACGTACTACCCTTAAACACTCCAATCTCCAAATAAGTCTGCGCTCTTTGCGATTTTACAACCCAGCATACCAACTCAGGATAAGTTCCTAACACTATACTCCTCCTCTAAGTTTATTTAGATGATCCTTTAGCGAAGCAAATTTCGCTACCATATGCCCCTCGCCTAACCTATCTTTCCAAAGCGACATGCTTCCATAATGATGAACATATTTATCTAACTCCGGAATTGATATTTTATGCATTTTAAACCCTCTTGGATTATCAAATACCAACCTCGTTGCAAACTTCATGCCCGTATCATACTCAACTCTATCTCTAGTTAATTCAACGTCTTCAAACCATTCCGAAAGCTCTTTCTCATGTCCAACTATTTTATCTTTAAATTTACGCTTAAACTCGCTCATAGATTCTTTAAACAAGCCCCAGTCATCAGCCTGCCTAAACTGCCGATAAAGATGCATGTTGAATACTAAACATGCAGGATGGAACCATGGAAGCTGCAAGAAATCAAATCCAGCCCTATTCATTCCCCTAACAAAACCCCCTATTCCCAAATCCTGTTCATAATTTGGAAGCTTGCTCATAAAGAAATCCAACCAATCGGATCTCATTATTTCAACATCGCTATCTAATACACAAGCGTAGTCAGTATCGCAATGAGTTAATAAAGCGTTCAATGATATTACATGTGCCTGCCTCTTTGGTACTTCTATCAACTCCAAAATCCCGCCATCTCTGCAGGCTGCTAAATATGACCGCTCGGCGCTATCTACCGGAGATGAATCGCATACCACTATTTTATATGGCTTATATGCCGTTCGCTTCTTAATGCTCTCAATGCAAAGATACAGGGCTTCATGCGGACACCAGCTTGGTATTAAAATTGATACTGTTTTCATCGCTGCTCCTATTTTAAAGTTGCGAACTGTTTGATAAGCTCATCTTTTAAATCATCTAGGACTTTATTCTCAGATGCTATTCCTACAACAGTATGAGGAAATTTGGGATCTCCTATAAAATCAACAAGAGCAAAAGTAAAAGGCTTTAAAAGACTCAAAAATCCCTCTGGGGTAAAACGCCAGTAATCATGTGTATCGTGTATCGGGCAACGCATAACAGAACTTATAATGAAAAACCCTCCTAGTTTAAGAATTCTATAGGCTTCGTCAACTGCTTCCCTTAAATATTCTACATGTTCAAAGGTATCAAGACTAAGAACTGTTCCTGCGGACCCTAAAATAATGGGAGTGCTGCTCATATCCATCACCACATCGACTCCATCCCCATCTCTTATGTCAGCCCCCACATACTTCTTACCCAGGAAAAGCGGTCTAAGATCAGCGAATCCTTTTTGCCCAGGTACTTGGTAAGAGCCAAACTCATATATAGGCTCCAGGATTGGGAGCGTCTTAGAACATATTTCTACAAACTGTTTTATTAATGGCCGCATATTAACTCCTTTATATTTTTTTCATATATGGCGTTAAACACATAAGTATAGCGGATAAAAGACCATTAGTAATATCTCCTCTTTGAAAACTAATAATCCCCATGACCATCCAAATTAAAGCTAGAATTGTTTTAAATAGCCTCATCTCTTCTCCCCTATATAAAAATTACATAAACTATTACCAAAATACATTAATTCCGCCCTTTTAGGCTTATATCCCATACTCCAGAACCTATCTACCAGCTCATCCATGCCGTAATGCTTAAAATGAAACTTATTGCTCCCCATAGGGCATTTTAGATGCGGAGTAGATACTATAAATAGTTCGGGATTTATGGATTTAAAAATATGAAACACTTCATCAGTGTCTTCAATATGTTCTATTGCTTCAAAAGACACCACAACATCTATTTGCTCCCATAATGGAGGACTAAAATCCAAAAAATCCTGCGCCTTATATCTAATGTTAGGTGATTTGTAATGCTCATTTGCAAACTCTATTGCCTCAACGCTATCATCAACCCCAATCACGTCCTTGGCTATCTTAGCCATGATATAGCTTCCATATCCAACCCCGCAGCACATATCCAGCACCCTCTTGCCTTTAGCATATGCTGTTGCCTCGTAATATCTCTGTAAATGATCCTCTCTTATTTGAACCAATGTAGCGCCCCTCTGCCTTTCGCCCGACCTTAAAGACTTGTCTCTCCCCATTATATAAGCTCCTTTCTATATTTTTCTCTTAAAATTCCATGTGTTAGGGTACTCTCTGCATTCCCGCATAAATGCTCACCGGCGTGTCTTCGATATATCAGTGTCGGTTTATCCAAAAACCTAAACTTAAATTTCTCAAAATTTCGCAGTGTATATTCATAATCAAATGCCCTTGCATAATTTTCATCAAATTTTTCCTTTTCCAGAACGTGCCTGCGCATGAAAAAAGTTCCTCCGGCAATCCATCCCTTATCAAAGCAAAGTTGTTTTTTATCCACTGCTCCATGGCTAACCACTTTTATCCCCCCGGATATATCCTCTTCCTTGTATGCTGAATGGATAATATCTACATCCGGTTTCATCGCTTCCAATTGATTCTTGATCCTGTCTGGCAGCATAATATCATCAGAATCCATGAGTACAATAAATTCCCCCTTCGATCTCTCAAATAACTTGTTTCTCATATTGCATGAGCCGATTGATTGTTGTTTAATATAAATTTTTATTCTAGGATCCTGAAATTTTTGAATAACCTCTCCTGTTTTTGTCTGTGGTAAGCCGTCTATCCCGATTAATAACTCAAAATTCTTATAGCTTTGCTTTAAAACGCTTTCTATTGCGTCTTTTATATATTCTTCGTGATTCAGGGTAGGCATTAAAATTGAAATCAATGGCATAGTTAAGTGTTTTCTTGTAAAATCATTCCATCGTTCTTTGGGTATATCACGCGGTTGATACGTACCCCATTTTTCCTTAAATACCTGATCCGTCTTTGGAAGCAGCCTATATCCCTCGTCTTTACATCCCAATCCTCCTACATGCTCAACAAAGCCCTTGGAAATAACAGACCAAAATCCATGCCTTATTGCCCGCAAACAATAATCATCATCCTCGCCCCCATAGTAAGCAAATCGTTCATCCAATAAGCCCACCACGTCTAACACTCTGCGAGGAATTAATACAGCAAACATATTCAGGGTATTCGCTGTTTCCCATGAAAAATCTCCGTTATATGCTTCCTGATTGCTGCATCCTCCATGCTGGGTCCTTGCGCCAACCAACGTAGGCCCTAATTGTTCACAGCTTGAAATCATCTCCTCAAGCCAGTTTCTACGTGGGAGAGTATCATCATTTAAAATACAGATATATTTTCCTACTGCTGCTTCTATGCCCAAATTAACCCGATGAGCAAAAATAAACGGTCTATTAGTTAATATAACCTCGCCGTATGTTCTTAGTTTGTCCTGGAATTCAACACTATTATCCATGACAAAAATAATTTCATAGCTATTTGTATTCTTAATAATGGCGTCTATGCAGTTTTTTGTGCAATCCCAGTTATTGTGGGTGGGTATAATTATTGAGGCTACTATTGATTTCTTTATAATCTTAATTCCGCGTTTAAGACATGCGTCCTGCAAAACTACAAAAAGTTCTAATTCTCTTCCCCACCTGGAATTCTTATGATCTGTTTTAATATTTTCTAAATTCTTAACAAAATACCCCTCTCCTCTCATATCTGCGCCATATAACTTGATTGTTTTGGCGCCCTTTAGAACTGCCAGAGCTATTGCGGCAAAGACACTATACTCAGCCCATGAAAAATCCTTATTAAACGGCATGATACTCCCGAGGTCTTTGCCTGGATATGTCTCTTTCTTGGTCTGTTTGAATAAATCGTTTAAATCGGGACACCATCTATGCATGTGATTGTTCCAGTTCTCTGGGATCCATAATTTCATATCTTCTGTTTTGACTTCCTTTACACATCTCGTAAAAACAGCATAATCCATTATTGCCCAATATGCAACCTTAACATCTTTTAATATTGCCCCATTAACAGCTATTGAATGCTCAGGGTCATATCGAAGCTTTTTAACTGAAAGCTTGCTCAGTGATGGCCCGGGACAAAATATAGTCCATTCGTTATTCATTATCTAAATCTTCCCTTCCCAAACTGTTTCAATGTCCTTTGACCTGGCAAAATCCGCAACATAGCAATGTTCAGGAGCTATCCCGCCCAATGCTCTTGAGCATTCTTTTTGTAGCGACCAGAGAGCTAATTCAACACAGAAAAACAATCTTTTGCTTTGCTTAAATAGCCAACTGAAACGAAAAGCTAGTACACCCAGCCAATCATAAGAAAGATTGCATTTTGATGATGCCCAGAACGCCACCTTATATCTTTTTTTCCGCTCATACAAGCCGTTCTTATAACGAACCAGTCTTATAGTACGCCCCTTATGCCTTTTTCTAAAATCAACAACCTTTGTTTTAGGAGCAATTACGGAAACACTATATGGGCCGCCACCGCATATCTCTATATGCGTCCAGCAAGCTTCATCTTTAACAAACCCCGCCTTTAACTGTTCTTTTTCAATCTGCTTAGAGATAAAGCCCCCATCTGACTTAAAAAGTATGAAGTAACCCATTCTAAATCTATTTAGATCTATCATATCTTTACCTCCGTAATTCTAGCCTCTTTAACATAATCACAAGAACAACAACTAAGCTGTCCAGAACCCTTAATAATTTCAAATTTCATAACATCCTCGCATTTAGGACACGGCACATAATCCCCGTCCCCATCCTCTTTCTCTTTAATAAAAACTATAACTACTTTCATTTTATCCTCCTTATTAAATCAACTATCTGCGCAATCATTGCGCATAATACAATCGGATATCCCCAGCTAAAAAACAGAGCAATAATAATTATTTTTATAATCATCCCATTACCTTCTTATGTAATCTTCTCTTGGATTTTCCCTGCCCTGGAATTGTGTATCCAGGAAGAAGCATGTCTATGAATTTAACCAACTCATCAATATTATCTCTAACTACGATATAATGAGCACTCTTTTCTAATAAATGCCTTATCTCTTTTTGCTCATCCGTTAATTTTCCTTCCCCTGTTTTACATTCTATATAGAAATGTGGATAATACACCTCAAAGTCCGGATGCCCTGTTGCTTTTGAATTCTGCACCTGTCCACATTTAAAGCAACGATAGTTATCAACTCGCATATATCGCAAGTTCCTTGCATCTAGTAAGTCCGCAACTGCTTGTTCTAAGTCCTTACTTCGAGTCATCTTATCTCATCCCTATTATATTTACGCTATGGACCACGGGGTTATAAAATCCTTGACTCTGATGTAGTTTTTTACATCCCGGGCAGAACCTGTATCTTTTAGTATCGCTACTCATAAGCCATCTTCCACATACATCAAAATTAAAGCATCTTATTCTTGTTCTTTTTTGCTTGAATTGCGATTTCTTTTTCTCTAGCTTCTTATGGTAACCCTGACGATATACCATCATGTAACTTCTCATATATTCCCTAAAATAATGTTTTTTACATAATCCTCTACCATGATGCTGTCGATAACACCCCTCCACACTACATAGTTTTAATGTTCTCAAAATGAAATCCTATGTTTTTCTCTAGTTTCTTTTGTTAATGCTTTATATCCCGGGCGTTGATCATAAGGCACAGACTTCTCTTTAGCTTTTAGTTCTGGTTCTGATTTCAGCTTTAAGTTCCCAACCTTCCACTCAGGGAATTTTTTTACTACAGTCTCTATTGTCCAAACCAATTTCTTCTTATCGCAATATTTCCCAGTTTCTTTCATGCATATAAATGATTGTTTAAGATTGCCGGTCAGTTCTAAAATTGCTTTTGCTGATTTACTAGCTCTAGCAAAATAATATTCATCCCAATTAGGGATTTTTTCAAAGCCCTTAATTAATTTATAATTAAAAACAATCTCCTGAATAGGAGATAGTAGTGTTTTCTTTTGTGAAAGAGTTTCTTTTGTTATGTTCACTTTCTGAACATGGTTCTTAGCACAATTCCCATGTTCACTTTCTGGACATGCTAAATGTTTCCCATGTTCACTTTCTGAACATGGGGATTCTTTACCCAGAAAAACCTTTCCTAATCTATAAAATATTTTATTATGCCGTCTTTCTGCAGGCGTTTTAAGTATTTTGCCATTTTCGTTTCTTGTTTCAATCCACCCATTTTTCACACAACCATCAACGGCTCCGGAGATAGATGTAGGTCCTCTCCCAGCTTTTTGCTCTATTTGAGAACGCGTTATCCAGTCTTCCGTTTTTCTCATTCCTGTTGTATGGTCCACTTCCCAGCCAAAAGTAGATCTCGTTACGATTAAAACCACTCTCAATTCGGTATCAGACATCTTCTTCATTTCGTTATTGAAGAGTTCGTTGGGCGTTGGGGTGGTATTAGGTATCATAGTTTATCCTTCATAGTTATAGGCCTGCAGGCAGGTGAAAGGAGGTGTCCTTCTTGACTTTGGCGTCAGCAAAAGCCCTGCCTGCAATATTCTTTAAAATTCTTTCCATAGAACTGGTTCCAATGAACGTGCCAACCAGCCAATATTTATCAATCTTTCTAAAATCAATCTCACTAATATTATTAATTATATAACTTTTAATATCTTTATCTTTTATAAACCAATTGTCTCCCCCTTGCTGTTCGGTTCTTTTTGTGCCTCTACGTTTTGCCTTAAGTCTCATTTCGTTTATTGCTCTTGTCACAAATTTAACGTCCACTCCAAAACAAAGAGCTAAAGATCTCGCACTCTGCCCGCGCAGACCATTAAGAAAGTGTTTCCTTTTTCTTTTTAAAACAATACCCGTAACGCTTCTCTTATAGCCTTCTTTTTTTAATTTTATCTGGCTTATTTCGGGAGTAAGATGCGCATTAAATTCTAATATTTTAAGTTCTCTTTCACTCCAGCTTGGTTCTTTATGCTGCTTGGCTATCCATCCGTGTTGAATTGCGTATCTTGAAACCTTCCATCGCGGAAGTCCTAAATTATAAGCAAATCTATTAATCTCTCCCTTTCCTGTTTTATCTAAATATAATTTTTTTATTGCCTCATGCATTGATTCGCTAATAGGATATTTCATGCTAATATTTCCTTTAATTCCCGACTGTTTTTTTTCATGAATTCTATTGTGAGTTGCTTACTCTGGGGTTTCCTTGATATTACCTCTGTCACTTTTTCTCTTATCCTTTCTGCTTCCTCATATGCGTCCAGATCTTTAAATTTTGGTTTTGGTTCCGGCTTCGCAGAAACATACTCTCGTTCAAGCTGATAATAATGGTCTTTCTGCCTTATTGTCTCGCGGTTAAATTCATAGGGTGGACCAGCCTTAATTTGATATTTCTTTTCTCTCAATGTTCTTATCCTGGCTGCTACCGGGAACATTCCCAGATCATCAGATGGATCATAAAACCTACCCTTAATTTCCCCAGGGATGTCAAAGTTCCTGTGAGGCCTGTAGTCTTTTAAGATTGCAAGAAGCATTTCCCATTCAGCAAGGCTTGTATGTTTCATTTCTTACCCTCTTTGAATTTTTTAATTAATTTAAACTTCTTAATAACTCCCCTCAATTCGTCATTTGATAAGATTTCGTTTTCCGCTATACTTAAAAAGAATTCTTGAAGTTTCGGTTCAAAGAAAGCTACCTGTTTATGGTGGGACCATGTTAAATCATCCCTGCGCATAGGCTTTTCAATCCTACTGCAAATTGAGAGATCATTGCGTAGGATTTTTTGGTCAAATCCGTTCTCATCAATGCCCTGGGAAGATATCTCTCCAAACTTCTTCTCTCCTTCTAGCATCCAATCCCCAAGCCAGAAGTGTATGGATTTCGCTATATCCTTTAACCTCTTTCCAAGCGCTTCCCATTTCTTAAAATTCATATCTTCATCTAGTATCAATCCTGTTTTAGCAAAAAAAGCCTGTGGTTTATATGTGCATTCATCATTACCTGCTTCATAATATCCACATTCATTGCAATCGTTAGTACCAAGTGGACACGCTGATATTTTCGCTGGTATTTTCATTGTTTCTTGCCTCTTTTTTTTACTTCGTAGATTAATATTGCTATAACTAAACTTATTGCATAAACAAGCATAATCCATTCTAATATCATTTCTTATTCCTTGTATGCCATTCTACGAGTAAAACAGCTATAACCGGGCAAGCAAAACAGAATATTGAGCCGATTAGCATAGACCAACATAGTATTTTTTCCATGTTATTTTCCTATCTTTAGTCTATCTTCTCTTACTTTCCAATATCTATATTCTTTTTTTGATTGCCGCCTTTCATCACATATCATTTTAAGCTCTTCCCTAACTTCTTTTAATGCTTTTTTTCTTTCTTCTTCATTCATATCGCTATCTCCTATGTGTTAGCTTTTCTGCAACATCACATATCATCATAATTATATTTGCTACATCTGCACCTTCATTAAGCATACGATTACTTCTGTTTTTAAATGCTGTCAAAAATTCTGTTAGTTCTTCGTTGAATTTGTCTCTAAGAAATTCAAAATCCTCTTCTTTATACATACCTTTCCAACCACCTTTATAGTCATTCTTTTGTAGCTTGCGTTCCATAGCATCAGCAAATAATTCAACTTCTTTTCTTCTTTTCATAATCTATCTCCTATGTGTTAGCTTTTTAAATTCTATTACCCAAACCCACGGATTATCTTCCCATCTATGCTCTTTCTTGTGGATTGAGTTCCAAAGCATTTTCATTCCACCTACCATAATGCAATATGGCAAATAATCTTTCCCTGTTAATAATTTGACAGCTAATTCAGGTGTCATACCTTCTGCTATGGCATCTTCTGAGGTCATGTTTCTTAATTTCTCTACTCTTATATCTGTTATCTCAAGGGTAATTCTTGAGTAATTACGAGGCATATGGATTGATGGTTTCCATTTAGGACTTTCTAAATAATTATCAGCTTTATAATAAATTCCTTTTGGTATAATTATTTTACCAACATAAGTAATATCCTTTTTTACCTCAATCCAAGTTTCCCTAACCCACAATCTATCTCCAACTTTGCCATAGGGACATTTATAGTATCGTTCTTCATCAAAAAATCCATAACCATTCTCGTCCCCTAAGTCATGGCATTCAATTGTAATTCCATTTGGAGGATATGGCTGTGGCTTAATAACTCTCCTCGTCTGTATTTTTCTTCCTTCTAATATTGCCTTAACCATTTCAGTATTAAATATTATAGGTCTATCCATAATTATCTCCCCAAATGTGGAAAAGCATTTACAAGCACTCTATATGACCCATGTAATACCCATATTTTGTAAACATTATAAATTATCCAGCTCAATATACCCCAGTTGAGTAGTTTCTGTATTTTTGATGCCCTATTTCGCTTTCTCATTCTCTCGCAGAATATACCACCGTTCATGATCTATCCTTTCTTAGAAAAATTAAAAACACTCCAAAAAACACCACAGCAAATCCATACATTCCTGCGCTTACAACAAATGCTGCTAATAATAAAAACACAACTGCCAGACACGTTTTATATCCCATAATTATACCTCCCCCAATAAAGAAATGCCCGGGGTGTAATGAATAGCAAACCGTATAGACAGAGAGCTATCCCCGAGCATTATTGTTTTGATTTTAGTTGTACTATTCATTACGCTTTTATTTTAGCACACACTCACAACCCTGTCAAGCCCTCAACGCCTAGCGTTTTATTTTCTCTTTCCAGCAATACCACGTAAAAATAAACCGGTTAATGGAAATTTTTTAATGTAATTTCCATCAAGATTAAATATTTGTATACGATAGTTTCCCCTGTCAGTCACAAAAAGCCGGTTTTTAATAACTTCTATATCAGTTGGAGAATTAAATTCCCCGTTTCCACTACCTCCGGACCCAAACTCACTTACAAGCTCACCATCCACATCAAATACCTGGATATTATTACTCCCGGTAGCCGCTATATAGATTTTACCATCTGCGCCTGTGATTCCCTGAGGGCTAGATAAATCACCAAAAGACTTTATTAAGCTTCCCCCCAGGCTATATATCTGGCAGTTATTCTTTACTGTGTCAGTTATGTATATGATTTGATTATCCTGATCAATATAGATTCCATAGGGCGAGCCATCCTCCTCAGTATTAAAAGAACTTTGATAGGTTCCGTATTCGTCAAATACCTGGACCCTTTTATTCCCTGAGTCGACCACATAGATTGTATCTTCCATCACCTCAATTCCCCTGGCATTCTTAAACTGCCCCTCTTCTCCGCCATATGCCGTACCGAAACCAAGCATAGATTCCCCTTTTGAATCATATTTTCGCACTCTGGGAGCATTACTGTATAGTCCGCCTACCCTAATATATCCACCAGTTCGATACAAAACCCAAGTTGGCATATTAAAAGGTCCTGTGTTTGTTCCTACGCTGTGATGAAAGCTACAATATTTCCAATTTATTGTATCTTGGGGAACCCAATATTCAAAATAATTAGTACCCTTAACATATATGATTATAAAACGTGGATCTCCTTGGTCAGCGTACTGGAATGGATTATATCCGTCACCGTAGTCTCTTGCGTCACCTGACCATATAAAAGAACTACCAATAATCAGACCTTCAATTTGTAATTCTGCCCCAAGATCTGTTACATAGATATTACTTTTTGTTACTCTGATACTTTGAGGACGCTGGAGACTTGAAATACTGCGGAGGCGCTTACCTTGTGAGCTATATTCCCTTGCAGATCCGCTAAAACTGCCTGTGCCACTAATAGGCCTGCCCTCATCAACTACATATACGCTCCCAATACTACCTCTATTAACTACAAAACCTAGCTGGCAAACCGCCAGCATACCTCCTTATGTCTTTAATGTCCTTTATGTTGTCTGTTATTATTTTACTCGCTGCTTTTATATCCGGGATATCCGGACTTTCCATTTGCGACATAGACACCATATCCATTTCAAAAAATCCCGTTTCTACCTGGGATGTTTTGGACCTGAAATCCCACATTCTCTGAGATACCACTGTTCCCACAGGCTCCTGATGCCATGAGCTTGAGGCTGATACAATAAATGTTCCAACAGGAGAAAAGCCAATAATGTTTTTTAGGGTTAATGTTATTGCCGTTCTCTTCTGAGCATACCATGCCCTAGCCAACGCAGCGATTGTCCGTAAACGCGCACTATCATCCCTTATAATGCCATCCCCTTCATATCTAACCAATTCGCCGTCTATGATATCAATGACCGTTCCCTTTAAAATATATGACAATTCAGCATCTTCAACATTAATAATTAAAGTCCTTGCTGATTCCGATGCTACGTTTTCACTTACATCAACCTCAACAGCCAGATAGGTATCTGTTTTGGCGCAGACAGTTGCAATGAGTGTTTCATAATCAACGTCAGGATTGTTCGCGGATGGATTTGCGCCGTCCCAACTATTTAACGCCATTTCATGACGAGGGCTTCCCTGCAATTCAATTCCCATTTCCCTGTCCAGCATTCTAACCTGTATATTTGATCCGATTTCCGCATCAGCTAATTTATCCACAAAGAAATATAAGGTACCTGAGTCGCTATCCTCTACATCTACCTTGACTGCTGCGAAAGGTCTTCTATATTCAGGCTCTGAATTTGATGGATTTTGATTCTCCGGAGTATCTTCTGCATAATCGTAACCTTTAAGTAGAGGCAGTTCCCGTTCCAATATCCTGTTGAAGTTCCAGATAGGAGTAGAATTTACTATATCCAGGGACCCGTCTTTTTTTATTGTAGGTGAAACTATTTTCCCGTCTATTGTCCAATCCCAATCACTTGGGATCCTGAAAGTCGTATATACCCGTTCAAATTTATCTGCTCCTCTGGCGCTATCATTTACCTTGGCATCTTCGTCTAAGAATGGAACTTTATATTCCTGCTCTAAAGCATCAGTCCAGCCATTCTCAAGAGTATCACTGGCATATTCAATAGTAAAACATGTCTTTATCCTCTCTCCCCTGACTATTATTTTGTCATATTTCGTTGAAGTAATAAGCCTGATCAATGCCTGCTCAATATCTATTGCATTATCAAAGGTCATTGTTGCCTGTTCCTGATTTGGCGGTATTACAACATCCCCGACTGATATCGGCTTTTCAAAAACACTGAAAATATGGATTGAGACATTACTGCTTCCTATTGTTCTTATGCACCAGCCTAATCCCCTGCGTCTATCTATGAGTTTATTCATGGCCTGCCTTACTGTTAATCCTTCCATGCGCTGAACGGTTTTTATACTGTCCAGAATCTCGTATTGGCCGCCAAGAGTAAAGGTTATACCTCCTGGCTGATGATACTTCAGGATATAATTCAATATATCCAGATGGCTCCATTCCTCTCCTTCGCTTGAAAACTCATAAACTTCGTCTGTATTTATATCTGTGGACCTGTTTCCGAGTAATGTAGAACCCCGGGTATGCCTTTCATTAAATGTTGGAGTCCATCCGATATTGATTGTCTCAGAAACTCCCTTACAGCGCGCTCCTGTTATAGCAACCCTGTCAAGTAGATGTTCCAGACCATAAGCTGTTATATGTTGATCTCCCTTTGGTGTAACCGTGGATCCATGCATGTCATATTCGTTATCCTGTATGATACCGGTCCATATAACATAAGTCCCATTACTGTCTGCTCTGACTATCTGCACATAGTAATCAGCCAGATTTTTTGGCTTTGAATCAGTAAAGGTTGTTTTATCCTCTCTCTTGATGTTTCCGTAATGATGTATCAACTCAGCCCTAGATACGCTGGGATTCGCCGATTCTGTCGCTTTGATAGGCTCTAAATAAGAAACTGTCTTCCATTTATCTGCCCAGTTTTTCTTTATCCTGCAAATTATCTGTATTTTTTCCTGTATCTTTGGGATTGTGATTGGTTTTATTTGTATTCTGGCCATATTAATCCCCCTGTTTTTGTTCTGCAATATCCTTAAAGAATATTCCTGCAGGTTCTGTCTTATCCGGACCGCTTGTTGAGGCAGTTGTAGTAGAGATATCAGTATTTGTGCTATCTACATTAACAGGCCCGGCATCAATTCTTCTGGTCCTGACTATAATCTTTATTGTTTTCCCATCATCAAAAGCATCACTCAGCCAGTCCAGCTTTGCTATTCCATCTACCTTAACCATATCAACCGCAGTAGGAGTATCAACATCCGGATCAGGGTCAGATCCATCATCTGTTAAATAAATTAGGAATTGCGTTGCTTCTTCGCTGTCTTCTAAATAATAATAATTAGCTGCTACCCTGACTTTCCCATCCACATCAGGCGTCAATGCAATATCTAAAGATGAAGGCTCTGATGGCACTGTTGCTTCTGCTGCTCCATCTGCGTCTACTACAAACGTCCATTCTGCTATATTTCTGGAAAGCAAGTCCCATTTATTTCTTTTTCTCAGGACAAAGTAATAAGTATGATCTGCATCTAATGCCGGCGTATCATGCGGTAGGGTTGTAAAAGTTTCCAATGGCGCGCTGTCAAAGTCCGGAGAATCATCTGTTCCCACATATAATTCATATCTTTCGAGATCATCATCCGCAATACGATATTGCCCTTTTGCTGCATGCTGGAATATTCCTAAAATTCGACATGCTCCCCTGCCCAGCCATTCCCTGGATACATAAATAAGCTTATATTTTCCTCTGCCTAGAGATGTAAATGCTGCCTTAACGCTATGTCTACCCCTGCCCAGCCAGGTATAATCAGATAGATATAAAATGCTATCGTTTATAACAGGAGATTCCCCATCATCATTCTTAACTTTAAAATATACAACCTTCTCCCCATATCCTTCTGATAACGTGAAACTTGGCCCAGTAGCATATGTCAGCCATCCAGTGCCTGCATAAGTAACTACTATTTTAGTAAGTATATTATTTATCCCTGGGTTTTCCTCCTCTGTCCCATTACCTAAATTATAAAGCAAACTGATTTCGTTTTCCGTTAGAACAAAATTATAAAGTCTAGCATCATCAATATTTCCATCTAAATATCTTCCCTCAAATGTAGATGCTCCGATTTCTAGATCTGCTCCGCCCACATAGAAACTTCCTCCAGCGCCCGCAGTTCCTCCTTCGTTATCTATATATGCTTTTGAATTTACTCCATTATTAATAATAACAACATGTGTCCATGTAGATAAAGGTATATTCCCTTTGCCTGCCCCAGCTAGTACATTGCTCCCTGTTGTTGAATATGCTAAACCAACTGATCCTGTAGGTTGTATCTCAATCAAATAAGACAAATCACTCGCTTGCCATTTACTAAATATGCGAGCAGTTACTGCCGGATATGCATTCAAATAAACCCAGAATGAAAACGAAACTGCATTTGTAACATCCAGGCTGGCGCTATCTGGAACGATAATTATATCTGTGCTTCCATTAAAAGTTAATGCATCATTGATTTTGCCTGCAGTGCTTATATCTTCTGTATTTTGATCAGCAGCTCCATCATTACTTCCTGCACTATCAACCACATTTTTTGTTGCTAATTTATCATTCATCTTCCACTGAGAGACAGGAGAGGCGACTACTCCGGTACTTCTTATCTCCACCCTCAGCCATCTATTATTGGCAGCTGTGATACTGCCGGTTATTCCATCCTGCCAGGCTCCGTAACTTGCTCCGGCTAATCCACCCTCAGTTGCTGCGGATTTACTTCTAAATTGGATATCTTCAGAACTCTGCAGGGTCAAGCTAAATAATTCCCAATCCACAGAACTTCCGGCGTCAAAATCCTGAACTTTATTGCCGGCAGAAGCGAGATTATGATTGCCCTGCCAGATTTCATTTAATACAAAGTCGGGATCCTCGCTTGCCATGTAATGCGTTGGATCCCCTGTACATACATTATCAAGAGTAACTTCTCTATCCTTGGTACTGCTTTCTCCTTCATCGATTGCAAAAGATGTAACAATTGGTTTACTATCGTCATAATAAAATTCCAGTTCTGACACTACTATATGAACCGGAGTCTCAGATAGTTCTATATAAGCGTCATAACAGAACAACCTATAACGCGTATATGATGTTTCATTATCAAATGTTACTTCCTGCCATCCTTCAGAAGAAGCAAATAGAATTTCATCTCCATTGTATTGGCTTGCTCCTTCACTCCATCCGGTTGCAGGAATCTTTGTCCAGTTACTGCCATCATTACTTCCTTCAAGCTTTGCATGTTTAATGTTTTTACCTGGATCCAAGCTTGCATAAAACCTGATTATATTGACAATCTGCCCTGAGTCAAAATGTCCGGCAACCCATTCGTTTGTTAAATTTCCACCTAGAGATGCCCACCATGCCCATTCAGTAGTATTGCCGTCAAATGCCTGTGATGAAGGACGGTCATATTTCTGACTTGAGGCAGAACTTCCCGTAACAGATATTTTTATTTCAGGCACTTACATCCCCCTACGCTGAATCAGCGCTCCATGCTATATGATTTTTAACAGTTATTTCCGCAGTTGCTCCGGCAATGATTTTTCTTTCAATCCATATCCCGTAAATATATCCGGCCACTAATGTTCCTATATCAATTACATTAGCATCATCAACAGCAGTTGGATGTTCAAATGTAACTCCTGCCGGCGCAGAACCTTCTCCTGCCACGGTCTTATCCGTAAATGCTCCTGTTGGCTGAGATGCAGGGGCTTCTTTCCCGATCCGAATCCCTGGGATAGGCTGTATAACATCATTCTCTGTTCCTGCCGCTCCACCGGCCACATCAGACCAGATATCTCTACCTGCCGAAGGGACCGTCAAAGCATCAGCCGTTCTTGAGGTATAATACATAACCTCGTCAGTAGTCTTATTAAATACATATCCGCTATCAGGCCAGTCTGAATAATCATCTGTTTTACAGGTAACTGTAATTGCTCCGCTTGATGCATAACCTGCCGCATTAACCGCCCTTGCTGTGCCCAGAAGCGCCAGCCATGCTGCAAGATTCTCTATTGATACCGCAGATTCATCTTTTAAGCATAAGCATCTATATTCTGTATCTCCTGCTGCTGCTTCCGCACTGCTTACATTGTCCATGCCTACAAGGTTATTATATTGCTCTGTAAGTGTGACTGTTGCAGTCCCTGTAAGGTCATCGGTAGATGTCCTGGAAACTCTGATATATTTCTCTTCTTCATCCCCTCCTGCTTCCAGTATCTTTGTCTCGCCGTTAGCAATAGTAACCCCAGCGCCCTGTGTGCCATCCGGTGGAGTCCATTTTAATTCATTCACTCCTGAAGCTGTTAATGATCCGTCACCAATCCCGTTTTCTCCGGCTATAAACTCAATTGTAATATTACTGATAGGATTTACTATTTCGCTTCCTAATTGACTTGCTTCCGAACTTGATCGATACTTTCCAAGACTTGCATCAGGGTCAGCTTGTGCCGCGCCATCACTAGCAGCGCCTGTTAAATACATCCATATACTATCTGCGTGTGTTTTTTCATCTGGCATAATTACTTCCCTCCTACTTTTTAATTAATCCAAGACTGAGTATGGTTACTATATTCGCCAGTATTCCGGGCGACTTCTTGCTAGAATATGTTATTGTGGTATTACCATCCTTGTCTATTGTTTTTGTTATATCCATAGGCTTGTTACTATCCGCCTTCACACCTGTTGGAGTTATATCTAATGTGCCATGATATCCAGCACAACCTGCCATAGCGAGTATCGCCATTGCAAAAACTATTGATAATGCTACTATTGACATCTTCATTCTGTTGTCCCCCTTTTAAATCTTACAAAATCACTATATTGTTTTACTCCATCCTTAAACCATAAGCCTCCTATTAATAACTGGGAAGTAGTTGGATGGTCTACTGCCACTATAGTTCCATACATATTATCAAGATAGAAAGTGTTATCTGCATCTGCGTTGACTACTGTAACTATAATGCTATCAATCACATCTTTATTTGCGTTTGTAACTGCGGAGATATCCCAAGTTTGTTCTTCCCATGCTCCTGTTGAGGATATATTTGCTGTGTGTTCTGTGGTAGTTCCGCCAGAATCGTGTATGCCTATTTTAATCTGACTACCTGTTCTTGAGGCAGAATAGATATAATAAATCCATTTATTTATATCTGATAAATCTATTGCGGGACTTACTGTTCTTGTAAAAGTATCATTGAGACTATCTGTTTGGGCTGCTATTGCTTTAAGAGAATAAGAACCTTGTTGTTTTATTGTATCTTCGGAGTAGCATTGGAGATTCGGAGCAATTGCCTCCATCATCTCTAATTCAAAAACTATCAGATACCCACCATCACCATTATTAGCTGAAACATCCAACCTATAGTATAGGTAGGCTGTAGTATTACTAAAAGAGTAAGTCCTCACATCCCCTTGAAACCAACCTGTCTGATTTGTCTGGGTATCAAGGGTATCCCAATCTGAACCGTTGTTACTTCCCTTGAAAGTCCAATCTTTTGGGTATCTTGTTAAATATGAACCATTATTACTACAAGCCCAAATAACATATCTCTGAATTGTCTTTGCTGATGTAAACTGATATTGCAACCATCCCGTAGGATTGCCATTAGCCGTTTGCCACATATTCCATGCTATAAGACTATCGTCAAATGCTTTCCAAGCAGCATGAGAGGTGCTACTAGCACTAGATACTCCACTAGGAGCAGTATCCGATGTCATGTCAGGAATTAAATCATCAGTATAACCTGCATCTGCATCACTACTCACATAAGCCGCTTGAGCAGTGGCATCTGTTGAGTATTCAAAATAATCAAGTTCTACGTCAGCCGCAAATCCCAGATAGGAGAATGCAAATACTAATAATAATATAGATAATAGTCGTTTCATATTATATCCTTATAAATTAGCGAGTAGCCACATATGAACACCGAATTTCACCAATTCTCAT
>Ga0222703_1000020_pt1 | contig 42922 bp, 51 predicted proteins | sample AntAcemetage1506_FD_179827 | JGI IMG/M metagenome (GOLD analysis project Ga0222703, IMG submission 179827) | Saline water microbial communities from Ace Lake, Antarctica - #1506 | ecosystem: Environmental > Aquatic > Non-marine Saline and Alkaline > Saline | place: Antarctica: Ace Lake...
GCTGAGTTCCCTCATGTTTCTCGCCATACTCCCAATAGTGTTTAGATTCCCCTAATCCTTCCACCATGGCGGTGGAGAAAAGTTCTTTCCCTACATTGGTGACTACGTTACTTTTCAGAACTTGATGAAGCAACTCTCCTGTTTCAGCGCTTATCAATCGGATATCCCATTCGCCTATTACTTTGAGTCGCTCATGCAAAGTGTTTCACTACTATACAGACTGGGAGGTTAGATATTTAATGGGTTAGTTAGAACGTCAAAATAGAAGCCTTGAATCTGAGTATAATGTTTTCGCCTTTATTTACAGGTTGATTGAACCTCACATGACTAATCAATTTGGATGTGTTGAACTCACCATTATATGAACCATCCCAGATACCCGCTTCCAGATAAGTGTCCTGAGGATAATCTAATCCCCACTCAGCGAAATAGATTACATTCCGATCAATTCTAGTGACAGAGTCAACGTTTTTTATTGTTCGATTATCGCGGTGGCCAAGATTAGTGTCAGATACCAGAGGTGTATCTGAGCTAGTTCCAAGAGCCGCAAATGAAGAAAAACGATGTAGATAGCGTACTGTGCTACCTTCCGTTTGACGTGCCGTAAATAGCCGCTCATCTATTGTTTCTCCGTTAGACAGAACCTTCGCATAGAGAGGCCATAGTTGATTAACTAAAACATTCTTCACAATCTGGGTGTTAAGAATCTCCCCCGTCTTTACATCTTCTTCAACTATTTCCCATAACCCTATCATTTTGACCACTAAACGTATTGAATTGTTGCAGTTACATCAAACCAAACCGCAGAGCTTTTAATAATAACTGGTTCAATCAGCACACGACTAATGAAACTCGCGCGATTGTTGTCATAAAGCCCTGCTTCTCGAAGAGTGTACCCGTTCCCATCATCAGTATCAACCCTAGTTGTATACACCCACTCCCCTCCTGCTTGAGCTAGAGATGAGCTGCCATCGCTGCTCAGTTTTTCCAGAACTTTAACACCAAGACCAATGTTTGAGGATGACACTTGAACAACACTTGTCCCAAACACCATGCTCCAGGTCCTACGCTGGAGCCAATACGCAGGCACCACGTTTGCATTATATTGTGGAGTAACTACTGCTTCATTTGGGGTCATGGATTTGCAGAACACCCTTGACCCATCTAGTGTAATTTGGTTCTTCACCTTGAAGCTCTGTAGAAGATCATCGTTGATGTCGTAGACATCGAAGTCCCATATTCCTTTTGCTTTCATTTTTACACCGGACCCGGAGTTCCATATGTTAGTAGATTATCATCTAACGTGTAATAAGTTGCAGTGAAGTAAGCGGGGTCACGTGCAATCTTGCTTACCCTGATTTCCCCTAACTCGCCGTCGAAGCTAGCTGCACCGTTTTCGCCGCCTATACTTCGAGCGAGTGCTGTAGCAGCCATATTGATACTCAGCATCCCAACTCTAGTGGTGGCTGTTGCATTCACGTATTCTCGAATAGCAGCGCCTACATGCCATCTAAAGCCGAAGTAAACCCAGTTACCTAGAACTTCGCTCTCTGAGCTGAGAACATAGCTGGCGTTAAGCCAACTCTTCCACATAAAGTAGGCTCTGCCCCCCGTCGTGACTACACGCATACTCATACCTGCACCTACATCCTCGTCGTAGATACCTCCCATCGATAGACTGTCTGTATTAGGCTTGCAGAAGATTTCTAGGCTTAAGTCCCCTCCCGACAGATTCCAGTTAGGGGAGGTAATTATGGCCTCATCATTGGAAGCGCGATCAAGGTCATAGGCTTTTCCGAGTTGTCCATCAACTACACCCTGTATGCTTCCTGCGTCGAAGTTCTCTGCGTTACTGGTTGCATCGTCAAGGCTTGTCCCGAAGGCTTGGCAGTGGTTGACTTGCTTGAAGTTCGCATCCCATACGTTGGTCGCCACACCCTGCCCAGAGATGTCGACATAACTTGTGTTGTTTACATGAGTGACATCATAGTAGAGGAACAGTTTGACGGCTGAGCTTGACAACGCTGAGGGGATCGCAGCCCATAGAACCGCTACTTCCCCTGAAACATCCCACATCTCCACGTCGACATAAAGCTGAGTTACACCATCAGCTGTAGTTACGGCGATGCGTTGCCAGTCACCACCCAACTCATCAAAGATACCGCTGAGGTCACGGCTGGCTATTCCCGCTGAGTCGCTGAGCCGTATGGCCACAGGGAAGTTCGCCAAAGTGGTATCGATCTTCGTGTAATCTGTCTCAAGTTCCACCCTGTAATCCCAACCTGTTAGCTTGTTGGTGACGTAGAACTGCGCGAATAGTTCATTTGAGCCAGGTATAGCGACTATAAATTCGGCGTGTAGCTCCGCTGAGGCTTTCTGTCTGACCACAAACTCAGCTGCTAGATCCTCGGTTTCCTGCCTTAGGAGGAATTCACCGGGGATATCCACCCAATGAGTTACTACGAACTCGCTGAACAGATCCTTGGTTTCAGTGTGTCTTATCACCATTTCACAAGGCATCTGGTAGGTGTGGTCGATGCTCATCACGGTGGGTAGATTCACGCCTGCCGACTGCCTGGTTACCATCTCACCGAACAGAGTAACTTCGTCATGCAGCACGACCATGAATTTAGCAAACAGGTTCTTGTGTGGAGATACGAAGAATTGTGCATGCATAGCATTAGTTATCTCATTTGTAGTGAAGAAAGCGATTAGGTCCTCGGTTTCCTGCCTAAGGGTGAACTCAGCGTGAATTGATAGGCCTATGTCGATTAATGTTTCAAGTTCAACAATCTTAACGATGTCACCATAACTTAGCTGAATGTAATCATAGATAATTTCATCTGTAAAATCCCCCGATCGGACTGCCCCGCTATCATAAACGGGGTTGGTTATTTCACGAACATCAAAAACCCATGGGTCAGTAGTGAATGGATACTCCTGAACTGGATCAGGTAACACTTCTTCAATTACATCAATCGAGTAAGCATCCGAGGACCCAATTGCATCACTGTCGAAGTAATCTTGTAACATATATAGATAATCTGGTGGAATCTGCTGCTCAGGTGGAGGAATATTTTCGATATCATGCTCTGTGAAGTAGCCGTTAGTAAGCCGAGTGGAATCACTGAGAGTTGTTACGGTCTGATCAGCGACTGCGTAACTATAACCATCAGATGTTGACACGCTTTCAGGCTCCGCGTATGAAACTTGTTCAGACACTTCAAAGACCCAAATATCTCTAGAAGAGACAGGTTCTAAAGCATCAACCCTAGCCCTTGGCCTTACAATGAACCAGCTTTGAACTTTAGTCTCGGCGCCATCAATAGTAGCTTGCTCAGATTCAACTCCGCTTTCATCAACAGCCCCTTTAGAAACTCCTTCAATAGCTTCTTGGGGTCTCCATCCAACCGTTATTTCCTTGTATGCACCGGGTTCCTTATCCGAGGATATCACCGCAGTGTTCTTTGTCCCTGGCCAGTTGCCACTATTCAGCCTAGAGATGGTTGGTGGACCAATGAAACCTCGGCTTTGAGGTAGACGTGTGTTAAGCCACAGGTCCAGGTCATTAGCGACTATGATATAGTTGCTTGGAATGTAATCAACGGGTGGATGATTCACTTCAAACTGAGCAAAGAGATTAGTGAAGAATTGTCCCGTTATGAACTTGGCGTAAAGATTTTCGGTGCCAGGACGCGTGATTATCGCTGTTGCCTGTAGATCTAGGGTATGCTGAACAATGAGAACACCTTTCAGGTTGACTTCGGCGTCATGTTTTACTATGAATTCTGCTTGGATATCTTCTGATGAACTGTGCCTTACTATGAGCTCGGCGGGGAGGGTAAGGGGTGTCCCGGGTCGAGTGATCTTCATATAGGCGTGGATGTCCGTCCAGTAATGGTTGTAGACGAAGAATCCCTTAATCGGGTTGAGGCTCCACGTTTCCTGCCTGACGATGAAAACTGCTTTGAGATCCGCCACTCGACCCACTACGAAATAGCAGTGAATATCGCGGCTATCTTGACCTACCTCGAACTCAGCGGGTAAGTCCGCACTCCCTGGTCTAGTCACAAGGAGTTTGGTGAAGAGGTTCTGAGTATCAGTGTGCCTGACGATGAACTCGCTGCTCAAATCAGCTGTGTCTGAATGTCTTACAGTGAAATCGGCGTATAGATTCCTAGTTACCTGAGCCTCGAACTTAGCGTAGAGCTCACTAGTAGCTGAATGCTGCACCACGAGTCCAGTGAACAGATCTTTGGCAGCTGAATGCTGCACCACGAACTCAGCGGACAGGTCTTCCCATTGGGTCAGCTCGAACTTAGCGAATAACTGTTTAGAGGTCTCTTGACGGACAATGAAACTTGCGTGAAGAACTACAGAAGCATCAACCATCTAGCATACCCCCGAACATGACTATTATAATGAATACAGGAACCAAGTTTAAACTGTTTCAGGTACAGCAACTATTTCACGGCGAAAGTGTTGTTAGCCTTGACGGTAAGCTCCCCTTCCTCGGATACTGACATCACCATCTTCGGATACACTTCTAATTCATCTGCCCTACTTTCATCCTGCCTCACGTAGAATTGACAGAATATGTCGCTGGTGTCATTGTTAATCGCAAAGAATTTGGCGTACAGATTCTTAGTTACCTGAGCCTCGAACTTAGCGTAGAGCTCCCTAGTAGCTGAGTGCCTAACAATGAACTCACTGAACAGATCCTCTGCGCGTGGCTGCCTGACCCAGAAAACAGCGAATAAATCCTTCTCAGGGTTCACCCAGAACTGAGCGTGCATATCGTGAACAAACAGAATGCGAATCTCTGCAAACAGATCCGCTGCGTCACTGTGTCTAACAATGACTTCACTGAGCAGGCCTTCCGAGCCTACTTGCCTGATAACCATCTTGGCGAAAAGAGTCACAGCTCTCTGCCTAACGATGAACTCACTGAACAGGTCAACTGTAGCTGAATGTTTAACCACGAACTTGCTGAACAGGTCAACTGTAGCTGAATGTCTAACCACGAACTTGCTGAACAGGTCAACTGTAGCTGAATGCCTAACGATGAACTCACTGAACAGGTCAACTGTAGCTGAATGTCTAACCACGAACTTGCTGAACAGGTCAACTGTAGCTGAATGTCTAACGATGAACTCACTGAACAGGTCAACTGTAGCTGAATGCCTAACGATGAACTCACTGAACAGGTCAACTGTAGCTGAATGTCTAACCACGAACTTGCTGAACAGGTCAACTGTAGCTGAATGTCTAACCACGAACTTGCTGAACAGATCCTTAGTAGCTGAGTGACGGACGATGAACTCACTGAACAGGTCAACTGTAGCTGAATGTCTAACAATGAACTCACTGAACAGGTCAACTGTAGCTGAGTGACGGACGATGAACTCACTGAACAGGGTCTTAGTGTCAGTGTGTCTGACAATGAACTCAGCGTACAGGTTTCTAGTTACCTGAGCCTCAAACTTAGCGTAGAGCTCCCTAGTAGCTGAATGTCTAACAATGAACTCACTGAACAGGTCCTTAGTAGCTGAGTGACGGACGATGAGCTTGCTGAACAGGTCAACGGTTCCTGCCTGCCTAACAATGAACTTACTGAACAGGTCAACTGTAGCTGAATGCCTAACGATGAACTCACTGAACAGGTCAACTGTAGCTGAATGTCTAACCACGAACTTGCTGAACAGGTCTCTAGTAGCTGAGTGACGGACGATGAAGTCAGCGAATAAATCCGTGGTGCCGGAATGTCTTACAGTGAAATCAGCGTACAGGTCTCTAGTTACCTGAGCCTCAAACTTAGCGTAGAGCTCCCTAGTAGCTGAATGTCTAACAATAAACTCAGCTTCCAGATCCCTAGTATTCAGGTGACAGACAGTGAACTCACCCTTCAACTCAACGGTGGCAGAATGACTGACAACTACCTCACCGATCAGACCCTCTGATGCAGAATGCCTAACAATGAACTCAGCTTCCAGATCCTCAGCATCTAGTTGACGGACAATGAACTCAGCCTTCAACTCAGCGGTGGCAGGGTTACGGACAACTAATTCACCGAGCAGATCCTCTGACGCGGACTGCCTGACGATGAACTCAACGAGCAGATCTACACTACCGTCTTGTTCCTGTATCTCAAACTTAGCGAACAGGTCTTTGGTAGCTGAATGCCTAACAATGAACTCACTGCTCAAATCAGATGTGCCTGAGTGACGGATGATGAACTCAGCAGCTAGATCCTTACTTCCATCACTTCCGATGAAGAACTCCGCTTCGAGCTGCTCAAAGTCATCATAAGGAATCTTTAAGCCAGCATTGCAGTGATCATCAATCCAGTACTCAGCGGTTGACGCTAATCCTTCGGCATATGGCCCACCTACCTTAACCTCTGTGCAGTCCCCGTAATCATCTGAATCCCAAGTGAGATTTTCTATAGCCAACACGCCGTTGACCCACATTCTAACGGCTCCAGGGGCTCCTTTCACCCATTCCACTTCTACTTCATTCCATTGTTGAAGCGGAACCGCCATGGTAGCATTGGTTTTACTAACCCAACTGGCTCCATCTCTAGCCGCTACTCTCCAACGAGGAACTCCCCCTGCATCACGTCTAACGTTTGCACCCGCCAAGCCCTGAGTATCGCTTAAGGATAGGAAATCAATGAGGTCTCCTTCTGAGTTAAAGAAGTTGAAATCATTAAACCAGATGCGTAATTTTACGTAAACACTTGATAAAGAAACATCATGTGTAAGCCAAGCATGAAAGTTCCCGGTTTCATGGCTAACCTTCATAGAGTAGGGTCCAGTGTAGGAGCGAGTCGAATCAGGGGTAACGGTTGAGGTTCCCTGCTCTGTTTCAGTGTCCCAGTCAGCGAAGTTACCTGCGTCAAACCCGCTGCACCATTTCGAAGTTACAGTGAACTCAGCCTTTAGGTCTGAGGTTGAGGTGTGAATTACAATGAACTTAGAGAACAAATCCTTAGTGCCAGGAGTTGCTACCACGACCTCAGCAAGCAGATCAGAAGTATCCGAGTGACGGATAATAAACTCAGCCTTCAGGTCTACGGTTGAGGGTTGACAGACAACAAACTCAGCGAGCAACTCAGCTGTGCCAGTCTGCTGAACCACGAATTTGCTGAAGAGATCCTTAGTGCCAGGAGTTGCTACCACGACCTCAGCAAGCAGATCAGCAGTATCCGAGTGACGGATAATAAACTCGGCCTTCAACTCAACGGTATGATAACGGACAACTAGCTCACCGCGCAGATCCTCTGATGCAGAATGCCTAGCAATGAACTCGGCCTTCAAATCAGCTGAGCCACTCTTTCTGATGTAGAACTCAGCGAGCAAGTCAGCAGTACCATCAGATAGCCCTGAGAAGTATTCCAAGTCGTTTAACTGGCAAGTTATCGACCTAGCTCCTAATGGAAAATCTTCGCTTCGTAGAGCATAGGAGTACCGGAAGGTGTATGAAGCGTCGTGAAGAGTTAAATTCAGAGTGTCAAGTAGGGTTGTGCGCCCCGAATCACTGTATATATAACAAGTTAACTGGTCCCCAGACCATGTGAGTGTAACCCAAAACGTCGTTGCTGCTGAAGTTGTGTGAGTATAAGTGTCAAGGTATTCCGCTCCAATTGAACTCTTTTCATGGATAGTGAGCTGCCATGCGTTTGGATTATTATTATGCCTGACTCTCAACGCGATGCTTGGACCTGCCCCTGTCCAGTCATCTGCTACATTAGCGAAGTTCCACGTGAATGCTCGACCATTCGAAACGTAACCGGTACACGCCAATTTGAATGTAATAGTGCGGTGGCTCGCGTCAGTGATTAGCCCTGCACCGTAATCTTTCCAGAGATAGGCCGATTCATCCATATCCACTGCTTCGAAACGGCATTGGGTGGCTGAGTCAACACGAATAACATTTCGCCCGCTGTCATCCGTATCGGTATACGCGGTAAAGTCTTCAGTTCCCGTCAGCCCCACTCTCCAATTATAGAGTAATAATCATGTAGCCTTAAAATCTGTTATACTTAACGCAACACTTCCATACCTGAGTGCGGAAATCATTTAAAGGCTGAAGCCGTAAAATTCTCTATGGCTGCTAAATGGGTTATCCATCTTAACGACGGCAAGACACTCACAGACGCCGACTGTTATCCACACGAAATACAAGTTTTAGAGAAACTAGGCTACGCACCTGATGATATAACTAGCGTGGAGAGAATAATCAGAGGCAAACACCTCACCATTATGAAGAGTAAACACATAAATCATTTCTTTGTGGCAACCGAGAAAGGCGCAGATATGCGTATGAGTCCAGGACCTCAACCACCTCACAAAATCACGAAACGTATACTGGGTTGCTACCTGAAAGACACTAACCCTGCAATCCAGGTGAGACTCACAATGGATCCTCGAACCTACAATACGTGGGTAGAGTTCCATGAAGTCAAAAAAGTGACACTGAAAGGCATCAACGCTAAAATGGTTAACCCTAAAAAAGCGAAGGCTGTGCAGCTCGTCTACCAAAAAGATATAGTTGAGTCTCGATACGCGATAGTCAACCACCCAATAATTGAGAAGAGTTTTAGTACCCCTCAAGGATTCGGAGTAAAATTATCGAAGCCAAAGATTAGGGCAGAGATGGTGATTAACAGCCAAAATGTTTTACTCGGCTTCACGGATAATGGACAGAAGCTAAAGATATAATCCCTATTTTTATTAATTATTAGAAAAAGGATATCCCTTGATCTGCTTTCACACATCAAGAGGGTGATTGTTGAGAGTTTCCTCCGGTAGTAGCTGCACCCGTGCGGTCACCTACTGAACAACATCTGCCCCCCACTCACTAACCTGTATATTGGTATCTGTGATGTAGGAGGAAAGCTGACCGCCCTGCGGTGGTCGCACCTGCTGGAACTTCAACCCTTGTCTTGACAACTGCCGAAGCGGTTGCGGCAACGACTGAACCAACGTAAGCCTCAGAGCCTGTTCCGACGCTTCCGACAAACTGGTCCTCAGAAACCGTGGATACTCGGACCCATGATTCCTTCCTTGCCTCTGAAGCGTTGGTAGACTCCTTGAATGAGATACTCATGTTGATGGCGTTAGCCCAAGAAGTAGAGTTTCCAGACTGGTAGATGCTATATTGCTGCCATGCAGAGGATCCGCCAACATCGATTGTTCCATAGTTTATGGATGTGATGCTGAATGATACCTCTGGTGCTGACTTCGTTATTGCATATCCGTCCTAGGATTACTCCTAGTGTATGAGTCAAAATTCTAGGCATAAAAGTAAAGATTATTGGTTTTAGGTTAGCGGGGGGGGTTAAGCGTTCTTCGCTTTGAAGTCGCTCAACATGGCGCGTAGATGACCCACCACTTGTTGGGCTTCTACGTTGACATCCATATGTTTCTCGGCCATAGCTCGACATTCTTTAGCCATTCCTGCTCGGTCATTGAGGACTTTGTCACTGACTTCCTCAATCTTGGCAGACATATCGCTTACATCGAAGGCTTTAGCGTACTTGTAGAGCTTGGCGTCACCGAATGGGTCACTATCCCAGCCAACTGTAGGGCAACCGCAGGCCATAGCTTCCATTCCTACCCTTGACTGATCACCGTAAAGCCCGGGTCTAACAAGAACATCGCCTCGGCTGTAGTAGTGTTCAGGGTAATCCACGATGCCTTTGAGTCCCCATTTCCCGATGAACTGACTAAAACCACCGTTTGCTATGATTTTCTCCCAGAATGGACGTTTCATATTCAGCCCCCATGGGTTGAACTTCATTTCAGGTCGCCGCTCATGTAACTCCTTCAAGGCATAGAGAGTATGGAAGGGATGCTTAATGCCCCTCCAAATCTCACCATACAGGACACTTGGATCCCCTTCAAGGTCAGCCCTAGTAGCAGATCTAGTCCACCAATCCAAGTCAATACCCTTCGTAATCTGCTTGATCTTATGACCAGTATACTCAAACGGATCCCAGAACCTCGCAGCCCTTGTACTAGTTACAAATGATAACTCAAAGTCACGGGTCCAGTTAGCAGCTGGAAGGAAACTACTGGTTCCCCTCTCCAGGTCGTTAACTAGACATGCTTCCGGTGTGTTACTGACCAGGTTAACGCCTGCGTAATAATTATGGTTGCCTTCAACGGTTAAGGCCCAACGAGTATATTCTGATCCTTTTTTGTATTTGGGGAAGGGTGTTTCATAATCCACTCCTACGACGACGTTCTCAAACTGCTCAAACTTCAGCGTATCTGAGGACAACACATTACTAGAAGAAGCTCTGAATCCGTCAGGAATTTTGTAATCCATACACTCTGGTGTCGGGAAGGCTTCAGTTATTCCTTTGAAGAATGGCTCTAGGTTTTTCTTTCCGAAGATATGTATTCGAGGATAATCATTGTTTGATACAGAGAAGACTAACCCAAAAGTATCAGAGAAGGCGTTAGCAATTCTATGAACATCGTCTATGTCATAAGAACACATAGCGATATTGGCGCTCGCAAGGTAGGTTTGAGTTCCTTGTTTAGACTCATATTTAGTGTACCCTACGCCTCCATCATCATAATAAAGAACAGCTAATGCGGGCCAATCAAATTTATCTAGCATTTCATCGGAGATTATTTTCGCGTCATTCTCATAGAAAAGATCTCGCATGTCTTCTAAAGGATTAATCCCCCGGTAAGCAGTCCCAAGGGAGACACGAATGCGCTCCATTTCTGTGCCGTAACCAGAAAGTTGTGTTCCTTTCCAGAGATCAAAACCTTTGAAATAATTAAGGAGCAGATCATTGTAACTTGAGTGCGCAGTTTTATGAGACCATTCTAATGAGTGATGGTGGAAATGTCCATCTCCTAGATTTTTACCTAGAACTATCTGTTCTTGGAGATAGCTTAATACAGGTTTAGTAGCAGCAACCAAATCTCCTTCTTTCAGGTCTCCGGCGTTTACCTTATAACCGCTCGGTTTGAAGACAGGATGATCAATAGTAGCCATAAGCATGGGACCATGTTCAAAGCTCAACCTCACCCACTCACCAGTTTTCCCGTTTTTACCAGCCCAAGAAACAGTGTTTGACTCAACTCTGCTCTCCTCAGCATTATAAGAGAGTACCAGATCACCCTTCCTAACCGCATGAATGGGTTTACTTGACCCATCAGACATCTTGATTAACTGTTCTCGATGGAAACAACCGTGGTGGAAGAAGACCTTTGGTTTTATGTCCTTCAGGAAAGTAGCCATGGTGCTGTGAATGATATGAACATCAGCCCATTTCCTAGCCCAGCCCCAGTCCTGTGTGCGTAACTCAGGGTGGAAGGAATCAACCCTACCGCCTTCCGCTTCTTTCTTGACTACATGTTTAGGAGCTTTTGGTCCTGGCGTGCTGCAGAGCCCCGCTAACACTCCATCGATCTGATTCTCCGCGGTGATTAGTTCCCTAACTGTTTCATACATCCCAGAAGTTCGTGGCGCGAAGAGGCACCAGTGAGCTATTTTGAGATCTATTTTTTCGCCTTCTTTAGACGGAGGGGCGCCACCTTGCATGCCCTCCGAGAATTTTTGATTAGATTCTGAGCTCATAGGAAGTATAGAATGATGTACTGAATTTTAAGTTATGGAGAGGATGCCCCACTATCTGGGGCCACGTATCGAGTCATCTATGACCTCTTCACAGAGCAACCTGATCCGCCTAGCAGTTTCGAACCTATCATACTGTGAGATATGCTTACGGGCAGCTTTCGACTCTACCTGCTTCTCTTCATCAGAGAGCGCACCCCACGCAACGGTTTTCTCCACTAACTGCATAGGGGAACGCACCCTATACTTCTCAGGGTAGATTAACTCAGCCCCATAGAAGCTATTCATAATGGGGTAGACACCCGCTGAAGCTCCCTCACCTACGCTATTGGGGAACCCCTCACGGTGGCTGTAAGACCAGATTATATCGAACCCCGGAAGCGTTTGCGCCCATAACTGCCTACTCAGATTGTCCCGTAGAGTGATCCTATCTTCAGGGATATCGAGGTCCTCGAGTAGCTCCCGGAGACACATGACATACTCTACACGGTTCTTCCAATCCCAACCGCCTTCCCATTGGCCAAGCATAGTGAGTCTCCATGGATTCTCAGGGTCTCTGTCGATCAGTTCTTTGAAAGACTGGAGTATTATGTAGGGCTTCTTGACTTCTCTCATCACGTTACTATGGTACACTATCTCGTATCCAGGTGTCTTGTTCAGTGGCTGGAAAAGAGTAAGATCAACACCGATGTTCATCTCCAGTATCTTAGACGGCAGATTAGGTAGACGATTTCCCTTAGCGGTTTGAAGTGTCCTTAGTCTCTGTAACCGTTTCTTCTGGACAGGCATCAACACCAACGCAGATACTTTCCTCCAATCAACGGCCACGTGGTTGAGGATATCTATCCCATCCATACGCATGACCACGGGTTTATCGAGCCATTGCTGCTTAGTTATCCATGGTGCCGGATACTGTATGAAGTCACAGTAAACTAGGTCACACCAGTTGATCAATCCAACCATGTTGGGGATATCCTGATTCTTATCTCCAGTATACTTCCAGTTTCTAAGCTCATGGTGGGCGGACAGATCTGCGATGACGTCACCGCAGAAGCTCTGGTTAGTTGAAAAGAAGGCTATCTTCAAGGTTTATTCACCTTGAACAGGGTTGTCCTGGCATTCATTCCTCGACTTACATACTCGAGGGGGGAGTCTTTTGATGGGGTGATGACGAAGGCCATCGTGTACTGGCTGCATTGGTGTCCCCATGAGATGTCAATTTCATCAATTTCATCGAGTCTAAGAGCCTCCTTGACGGTGTCCACTACTGCATCTGGTGACTGGTTGCGGATTCTGATTCCATCTTTTCGGATATGTTCAGTGTCTCCCTTGGTCTCCATGCTGAAAGCTATGCCCTTCTTGGCCATACCCCACATGTTTTTCAGGGTCTCAATCATTTCGTCGCGGGCCAGGTGTATGAAAAGGCTGTTTGATACCGCGTAGTCACATGGAAGATCAAGTCCCTCTATTTTGGTGACGTCCACTTCATGAACCGTGGCGTCAGGGAAGAACCCCTTTAATCCGTGTAGCATATCGGGGCTGCTGTCTAGCCCGACGTAATTCCCTTTCACGTAGGGGATGAGGTGTCCTAACCCGCATCCGAAGTCAACTATATCTCCTTCAACGAGGGCGGAAGCATCAGCGCATAGCTGAGACTGTGATCCCCTCATTTCCCTTGGATCCCCGTAGAGTTTGATATACCGCTTTACTCGTGCATCATTCCATTTTGACATGTTTAATCTACCTTAGGGATCACGTACGCTAACTCAATAAAGGTGCCGTCTTCAACTACTGCCTCGAATTCTCCCTGCAATCTGAGATCCGCGAATATGCCTTCACGGGGATTCAGGTAGGCTTTCTTGATGAAGCCGATGTGGAAGCCTGCTTTTCCGACTGTGCCGTCAGCAAGCGTTCTCTTGAAGGTGACGGGTAAGTCTCTATATTTGAGGGGAAGGGCTTCACGCTCTTTCGCACTCATTTCAGCTATTTCTTCTGGGGTCATCTTGTGGATGAGTTGTCGATGTAGTTCGAATACCATGAGAAGTAGAAGTATGGAAATAAGTATATAACTTCCGATTAAGAAGCCCCCGCATAATTGAAAAAAAGATATAGGTTTACACTATGATTGTAGATCTAACCCTCAGCAAGTATTCCTCGTAGGTGATACCCTGTGGAGTCCAGTCATCTCTCGATATGAGGAACGTGAACTTCAGATCCTTAGTATCTGAATGTCTGACCGTGAAATCAGCGAGCAAGTCCTCTGACGCAGAATGCCTGACTGTGAGGTCGGCAAATAGGTTCCTAGTTACCTGAGCCTCAAACTTAGCGTAGAGCTCCTTAGTATCTGAATGCCTAACGATGAAATCAGCGAAGAGATCCTCGGTGTCAGTCTGCCTAACGATAAACTCAGCGGCCAACTCTGCGTTGGCGTTACTCTGATTTATATCGACGTCTGCGAACAGATCTAGACTAGCATCAAGCAGTGACAACTAGACAACCTCCGATGTATCCGCTACGTTGAAGCTGAGATCGAAGTCGCTTTCGGTACCACCAGTGTTATTGATCAATCTGCAGTGCAGGTTGTAGACTTTATCATCTTCAACTACGGTATCACGATCCTTGTAAGGAATCAGTCTACCCATAAGCGATTCACCGTATTGACCGCCTTCTCCAAGAGCTAACTCCATGTCCCTCGAAATCTTTAGCTGGTAGAGCAGAGCACGCGTCCCTCCTTCTGAGGCTCTCGCTACTGTGCTTTCCCAAATCTCAAGAGTGGCGTCCATTGCACCTGCTTCTCGTTGAACTACTTTCATGTAACCGATCTTACACCATTTGTATTTGATCGGTAAATCGACAAGCACAGCGAAACCTGTTGCCAGGTTCCCTCCGTTTATTGCCAGTTTTTCAGCGATGTATATCTTTCAAACCTCCGTTAGGTGTTAGTGGCTCACCTGGAATACAGCTTTCAGGCTTGCCGAGGGCAATTCAACTACGTCAGTCAGTGTTCCTGCTATGACCCATCCGACTAGCTTGGCAACCACATCGAATGTAGTTCCTCCTGATGCCGCTACACTAACAGCGACCTTGCCGTCACCAGTCATCTCAACTATTACTAGCCGAGAACTCTGCTGATCATTGACACCATCAGGTCTACAGTAAACGGTTTTACCCGCTACGATGTTCCCTGGGGTAGCAAACGCGATGTAAGTTTCCTCACCTGAGGACCCTGCATCTCCGACGTCAACATTTAGGATGACTGCCACAGCGTTTCTTGGCCGTGTGATAGCTACTGGAAGCAGGTCATCAATGTCCCATGTAGTCCATGGTAGATCGCTGAGCGAATCCGACTTGATTGCTGCAGCAGTGAAATCTAGCTTGATGATCTGACCTGGATCATACTCTTCCCCAAGAGATATCCCCTTGACCACGCGAACTGGATGATGGTCATACTTTGATTCTTTTGTCATTGTTTTTTTTTCTCCTAACCTATTGTTTGGGTTCCCTCACATTTTTTCTCCGTGAAGGCGTCCAGAGAGTTCCATACCGTCTTTAAGGCTCGGTTCGGGCCATTTCCTTTCAACTCATAAAATAATGGTAGGTTGACTACCTTTGGATTAGACTAGAAACTGAAGTCGGGCGTTGCCCAAGCTGCTCCTAGGTACCTAATCGCACCGGCTCCACGGTGGCACACTGCCATGTCGAACCTATGTGAATAGTAGGCTTCTGCAAGAGGGTATCCACTGTATGGACCCTCCCACAACTTCATACCTCGCCCTGCAGCGTTGAGGGTTTCCCTCATCGTCACAGGCTTGATACGTTTCTCTAGGGCGCATAGGTAGCCGGGTGGCAACCAGTCGTCCTGAATTACGTTGAAGCCCTGGAACTGCTTGACTACCTCAAAGCCGCCTGTAGATACCTCATCCACGATGGGGTTAGGTGTCATTGCGGTTGTCCAACCAGCCAGGTTCTCACATGCCTCAACCTCTTCTAGGTTCATGAATAGGTCGAGAGGTCCCATGTAGCCATGCTCCCTAATCTCCCTCTTCAAAGCCGCGAAGTCACTGAGCGCGATATCCGTGCTGCCGGATGCTCCGTAGTGATTGTGGGCTGTGGTGAAGCTGTTTCCTTTCCAGTTTGGAGGTGCCCTTACCCCAGCGGCGCCCATGTTGCCGTCCCAGAATCCCTTAGATACACTGCCTGAACCAGGCGTCAGTAGGGTGTAGAAGAACCGCTTGGCTAATAGCCTCTGATCGGCTCTCATAGCTTCTGCTTGGGTTTCCCTAAGCTCGTCTGAAGTCTGATCCTGGACTGCCCTCTTGGTGAAGGCGTATCCTAGCTCAAACTCTTTGAGACCGATAGCGATTTCCTGTGCCCTAACTTTCTGCCAGTCCTCGAGGTATCCCTCGGAACCTGTTGTAAACTCCATGTTACGCTGCCAGATACGAACACTCTCTTTCTGAGTCTTTCTGATGAACTTACTAAGCAAACCCCACTCGACTTCATTGTACGCTGTGACACCTTCCTGGAACTCTTTGTAGAGCATTCGGGTATCGATGTCGTCGTATGTGAAGAGACCGTTTATGGTCTCAGGTTTCGCTGTGTTAAGATCTCCGCGATTTACGTCACTTGACATTTTTCACTCACTCCTAAGCTGCTGGCTGATCCGGCGTCATGTAATAAACTCTCTTCGCGGCATAGGCGAATCCACAGGTTACACCGTTAGTTGCGAGAGTTGACGAGGGGGCTGATCCTCCTGAGAGTGCCCCTGTGTAAACTCTTGCGCCGATGGTCTGTGTAGTGTCTACTTCCATTCTGCATTTAGTGATCAGCGTCACTTTTTCTCCTGAAGCTGTGTCCTTCAAAGCAATTCCGTGAACCTTTGTGCTGAGTCCGTTATCCACTAGATAGGCGAGCCCATCAGTGTGGATGTAGAGGCACTGGCCCATTTCTACTGCTTCGGCGGTTGTAGCCTTGAGTGTGTCATGTGGGTCGTACTGGAGAATTCCTGTGCATTCAATTGCCATTAGTTATCTACTCCTTTTTTCATGAATGAGTATTCCTTGCGGACACCCTTTTCTCTGATCAACTGAGCGAGGCCATGCTTCTCAAGAATGATACTACGAGTCTCTTCATCCAACGGAGATTCTGTACCAGGAGCTTCCCCCACATCTGTGTGGACGTTAAACTTCTGAGTGTCTCTGAAGAAGTCAAGCAGCTTGTCTTGTTCCTCTACTGCGAGGCCACTTGCCAGCTGCTTAATGGGTACAGCCTGCTTTGGTGAAAGGTGCTTATCTCTTACGAGACTGTCGACCTTGTGTCCAAGTTCGGCGGCGTTCTTTTCTCCCTCCAGCTTCGCAAGACGAGTCTCGAGGCTCAGCAAACGCTGTAACTCGGCTTCGTCTTTCTCGTCTGGTTCAGGATATTTCTCCTTCCATTTTGCGGTTGCTTCAGCGAGCGTGGCTCCCTTCTTCATCTCACTTTGAATGAACTCCTTGTAGTCAGGTGCGGCCATTTCTTTCTCATCATCCTCTGGTTTCTTCTCTTCCTCGTCTGGCTTCACCAAGTTGGCTAGTGCCGACTTGATTTCATCAGCGGAGACACCCATGTCTGTAGCAATCTCGTTGATTGCGCTGTCTACGGGTTTCTTCTTCTCCGGATCCTCTTCCTCGTCCATAGGGGCTTTGGCTCCGTCGAGCAGAGATTTGATTTCAGAAAGAAGGTCCTCGTTACTCAGCTCGGTTTTGCTTAGACCTAGCTGTGTCATAGCGGAAGCATAATCTTCTGCGGATAGCTTGCCTTCGAGAAACTTCAAGTGGGACGAAAACTCTTTCGGTCCCAACTGGGCTTTGCCTGCTCCTTCCTCTTCTGCAGGTAATTCATCGAATTTGGCATATGTTTTGTCTGCCAATGTTGTTCAAATATGAAATGTGTTGTGTGTGTTATAACAGATACCGTTGATACCTACTGACCGAGAAGTAAAGTGGGAATCAATTCCATGATGAAACTGAGTTTAGTTACTTAAAGAAAAAAATTGTTAATGTTTTGTCAGTAAACCATCTGAGTGCTGTGAATGTATGGACCCGACGGGTTCCTCGCCCTTATCTTCTTGGGTTCCTCGAATTTTTTGAGGATACGAGGTCTGTAAGTCCATACCTTCTCTGCGTCACCGACTAGCTTTCCCCAAAGTTCCTCAGTTAACCCGTGCTGCTCCACTAGAGGCTTGATTAGGTCAGCCTTATGTGGACCCTCAGGCATGCCTTCAACGTAGATTCCGTAGCATTTCTCTCCGTCGACCAACATGATTGCCTGTCTGGAGTATTCACTGTAGGGTTTGTCCCTGACAACTAGCTGGATATCCCCATCTATGAGGGATTGTGCCAGGTGCTCAGGATAGTAAGCTGAGGGCGATTGTCCTCCTAAGGGTAACTCCGCGCCGTCAGAGAGTATACCCGCGTTTGGGGCAAGCTCCTGAACTTGTTGAGTTAAGCTGTCATGATCTATCCCTATTTTCTCACCGATCTTGGTGAAGTAGATGACACCCGCTTCGAGAGCTGATAGCTGTTCCACCTGCTTCTTCATGTGACTCAAAGTTGAGCCGTTTCCGATGAAGAGGTCAACGTGTTTAAGCCTACTCTCAGGTATCTCAACGCTGTGGGCTCCATGCCAGATACGTTGTCCACCGATGTTCAGCAGATAACCAATTGACCCTTTAGAGTCCTCGAAGCATTCGACCCGGTAAGGTCCGAACTCCACGATTTTGCCTGGATCCAAAACCTTTCTCTCAAAGTTGTAGATGTCTTCGAAGCTGCCCTTCTCACCTGTGATTTCCTCATAGTTTTCCCGCAGATACGTCCATGTAGATGAGCTTGCGATTACCCCCGGTTTCAGGCTTCTCATCTGGTGAAGCCCTTTCACGCTGTCAGGGGTTCCCTCAACCAGCACATACTTCGGTTTTATGCCCTTGATGCCTAACAAGGATGGGATGTTCTCAGGTGTGTTGATGACGAGTGAGGATGTGCCTACGCTGAACAGGGTTGACGTATTATTCCTCTTGTCGCTTCCCTCCCCGCTACCTAGCACCGTTATGAACGCGCGTCCACCTAGCTCGAGGTACTGCTGCTCCTTTACGGTTCTGAGGTTCCTAGCCTCAGAGAGTGACCTACGAGGGATACCGGCCTTTTCAAGCCAGTTCTCAACAGTGGTTCTGGGGATGCCTTCTCTCACTGAGATCTCGGTCGTGCTGAGGCGTAGCGTGTAGTAGAGGTGACCTAGATACGACTCGGAGGTCATGCCAAGTTTATACACCTTCCCGGGGTGCGCTTCTATCTTTCCCATGACGGCTTTGTCTGGTCTGCAGGTGACACAGGCTCCCTTCGGAACCATAGCCAAGCCTACGCAACGTCCGCCGATGACAATCTCATGCTGCTGCTCAGCGTCCCACACTGTCTCTGGGATAACTTCAATGCTGAAAGATGGGAGTTTCCCGCTTAAGATTAGCTCGATTCCCAGAGGGTGCCAAATCACGCCTCGGTCAACTACACCCCAACCAGTGATAGGGTCGAAGTGAATCTTATCAACGAAGCCTATGACGTCACCCTTCAAATCCCCATGCAGAACAACGATTGGTTGACGATACATGCTAGGCCAAAAGCTCTTGATTCCTCTCTTAGTGAAGTAAGTAGGCTGCCCGTCCATGGGGAGAACTTCCCCTGGCTTAATGGCTGGACCGTCGAGAATCAGCAGATCCCCTACTCTCGTAACTTTCATGTCGTTTACGGCTAGGTTCATTACCTCTGTGGTTGAACACGTCCCCGTTGAACACTGGGCAGCCATCATAAGCATCGACTTCTTTTCCTCTGTGATCTCGGCTTTCCTGAACACCCATGCCCCGTCTTTCTTGAGGAAGACATATTCTCCCTTCAATTTACTTCCACTGAAATTGACTCGAACAAGGTTGTTACTGTCAGAGCTAACCTTCACCACGCCTTTGTCGCTTGTATCGAAACTCGTAACGATTTTCCGGGTGAAACTAGCGGAGTGTCCAGGCTTCAGTTCTCCAGTAGTAGGGATTAGTTTTTGGAGATCCTGTGTGTCTCGCCTCATAGCGGTGACTGTTTCCTCTTCAAGAGGATCTGTGTCACGCCCGAAGTCCCACGCATCCAGCACCTTTGTTCCGTCGTGGATGATTATCCAGTACCGAGTTATGGGGAGGCCACGCTTTACTTCGGGTCCCTTATGCCATACTCTCTTGACAGCGAATTGTAGTCCAGCTGCCAGCTTCAATGTGACTTTGTTTCTGCTGATTGCCTCGACTAGCTCATCCCTTACTTCTTGATATTTCGTCTTTTTCCAGTACTGGAGGTTGGAGGGTATCTGTTCCCTGACATGGCGGGGAATAGCGGAGATGCCCTTAGGAGGATACCATTTCTGGCTCACGGCTCTGCTGCTAATAGCGTAAGGATTCGCATCCTTCTTGGTGAAGAATGAGAGCCAAGCGAAGGTTTGAGGTACATTCCATTCCTCTTTGGTGGTCAGTCTTCTAACGACGAGGCGACGGCCATCCATCTTTCCACCATGGAGGAAGTATTCGTGGAACCAACTCTTCTGCGCCCCATACTCTATTGTGCCCTCATCCATGATGAAATAGTGGGCTTTCAGGCTGCTTGTTGCGCCCGCTGCTCCTGGCTCTATTTCACCTTCCTCTGTGAGCCAAGCGTGTGGCTGAGGCTCTTTGGTCTGGGTGAGGATCTTCATGTTGGGGTTCTCAAACACAGGTTCAGTGTCCATCTCGAAGGTTGTCTGAGCTAGTTTCTTGATCTCAGCGAGGCTCATTTCCTGAGTCCTCTTGGTGAACTCGGACATCAGTTGTTTTCCGGCAGACCGGCTTCTCAGTAATTCTGTGACTTCCTTGATCTCTGCTTCCTTCAGCTGTGCCTTGGTTAACCCTGTATTTTTCTTTACGACAGAGTCGTCTTCATCGAGAAGCATGGCTTTCACTAGACTTTTCCCTGTATCCCAGGTCCACCCAACTAATCGGGTGTCATCTATCTCAGCCCTGAAGTCACCGTGAACACTCAGTCCTCTAATGTGATATTGGAGAACATATCGCCAAGTCTTGTTCTCATTCGGGTAGATAAGGTAAGGATTGTCTTTCTGTAGCCTTTTGTCCATCTCTGAGCCTTCCCGAACTTTTCCGTAGAAGTCTTTGAGAGCAGACACGTCTACCCGGAACTCGTCATTACGCGAGTATTCGACTAGCTCTTTTCTTCCGTAGTAGTCCCTGATGGTTGGTTGCTCAGTTCTGCTGAAAGAGAGTTGATGGTTTCTCCATGTACCTAGCAACTCACGAGTAGTCCTGCTGCCAATGATTGTGTTGACTCCAAGCTCCTTCAACGTGCCGTAGCTGGACGGTGTGTTCGGTAGATATGTGAAACCGTCACCCTGCTCAAGGGCTACCCAGCCCGCTTGCTGTGCAGCGATGCTTGATTCCTCAGCATATCGACCGGAGACCAGGAAGGCTTTGCGTAGCTTATCCTTTAGCTCCATCTCGAAGGGGTTCACCTCTAGCTTCTGCTTACCCTTTGAGGTGTCATAGATTTCCTTGGCTGTCTCAATAGGATCAGGTTTGGTCTTATCTTCCCGCTTCTCTAAGACTTGGGGGTGGAACCAGTGATAGGTTTGGTCATCAATCTTGTTCATCTCTTTGACTGTGACCCGGATGATGTCACCTAAATCTGCTTTAATCGAGGTGTTGAATGTCTTTCCTAGAATCGAGTAGTTCTGTCCCTTGTAGGAAACCACTTTAACGCCATCAGGGGAGTCGATTGGTGCTTCCTTATCGGGAGTTTCTTTGACTGGTCCAACGGCTCCTATATAATTGAAGCTACCATCAGTCTTATTCACCCCGACTACTAGGGCATCTACCTCGTAGCTGGTCTTCATTTTACTCCACAGCGGAGTATTCCCGCTGAGCCGATACTTCGATTCAGCCTGCTTGAACATTGCGCCCTCGCTTCCAGAGACCTTCGACGCTTTCTCAGCGTCCTTGATCAGCTGCTCAGCTGAGGTAACCCATGAGATCTGATTCTCCCAGAGCTTGTAGGTGAAACTTTTCGCATCCTTAGGGGTGTCACGTATCGGCATCTCAAGGCCACGCATACGGTTTCTCCTTTCCTCGTAGGGAAGACTATGCAGATCCTTACCATCTAGGTAAAGGATGTCGAATACGTGCAGAGCCCAGAGTTTATCATCCACTGCTTTTGTGGCTCCCTTAGCGAAGGCTGGTGCAGCAGCAGCTCGTCCAAGATTCGTGAAGTCCTCATCGTAAGGAGTCGCTTCTGTGTCTAAGACGACTGATGTTGCGGGTAACTTCTTCATGTCCGCTACTAACCCCGGCAGAGTTTTCGTGATGTCATGTCCAGATTCCGTGAACAGCTTTACTTCATCATCCAATTTATGTGCCTGGACTCTAAAACCGTCTACCTTTACCTCGGTGGACTGCTTGTTTTGAACTTTGAACAGCTGCTCCGCAAGGTCCTCGACGCTATTCAACCCGAATACTTCTCTTGAACTGACTCCTTTCTTGGTTGTTTTCATCTGGGCGAAGGGGTATAGTGGCTCAACTCCGCTTCTTTTAATCATTAAATTGAATCTGGCGTCAGCTGACATCCCCTCCCATTTTCCACTGTCAACGAGAGACTTTATCTGACCGTCTGCGCTCGCTGCTAGGCTAAGGGTTCTTTCCTTGTTATCCTCGAATAGCACCCAGTCGCTTGACCCGTCAATCCGATACATCGTGGATCCGGGTATGAGGTAGAAAGCCTCTTTACCTTCACCTTTTAGGTAGCTGATTGTGTCGGCTCTGTTCTGGAAATAGAAGGATTTGGCGTGCTGCACATGGTCAGACGTCGGGATCTTCTTTAGGAAATGTTTCCTCACGGTTGCTGGTTGCTTAAGATGCTCACTCTGCCTCCACCAAGGCATATCCATCATACGGAAAATATGGTCTCCGCTGACGAAGCCGTCCAAGATAAAGGTTCGAGGCTCATCGACGGCCAGTAACTCGTCACGTATCTCCCGTGGTAGATCGACTTCTTCCATCCCCTTATCGAAGGCCATTATCCCCGTTTCGTTTCGGTGAATCATTATACGGGTTCCCTCTGCTCGAGTGACGTAGTAGCTGTCCTCGAATAACTCATAGACTGAGTCCCTGTCCTTGGATGCAAAGGGCATCGGTGCTGGGATTGGGCTCATCGGGTTGATATCGGTTTTCGGTTCTGCCATGGTGACGTTTTCAGAGGGGTTCATCCATAGCTCATAGAGAGGAATATACGGTCCATTCGGCCCAGATGCATCCCACACTAGCTCTATCCTTTCGGCTAGTTCCTCACCAATGGTTTCAAGGAATTTCTTCTTTAGTTCCTCGCTTAGCTGACTTTTCAGCAGGATATCTAAGTCGCTTCCTTCCTTACCTAGCACCGTGCTACCGATTAGACTGATGAAGGCAGGATCTACCATGAATGGTTCTCGGAGTTTGATTAGCCTCATCATGTCCCTGTCACCTAGCATCATGGCTGAGAAAGTCATAGGTGAGTTGTGGTTCATACCTCGATCAGTCATCTCATTGACGTAGAGTTGATGAAGCTCCTTCAGCTCGCTACGACTTATGAATAGGTTATCCTTCCGCTTGATGGTTTTCTCCCAGAGGTGTAACCATCTATGATCATCCACGATAACCGCGTCATGGTCTTCTTTGAGTGCTTTTTGGCCTTTGCTTAATATGCTCCTAGCTCTTACCCGGGTGAGAAGGTTAATTTCTACTGGAAGCAGCATCATCTCGAACCACCCTGAATTAGCTTTGGCCTCAAACCATGCGAGAAAATCGTTTAGATGCTCTGCTGGCATCTCTTCTATTGCATCCTGTATGGTAGCGCAGTATGCATTAGGATCCTTTTTGTTCTTGTTAGCTCTAACGCAGGCATTAAAGTCCTTATACTTCCCAAACGGCATTTATTTTTCCCCAGTTGTATCCGCGTCTCGTGGTCCCCGTTTATGAGCAGGCACCACGACCTCGTCCTCTTTCTCGACCTCCGCTGCATCAGGAAGCTCAGTTCCCTTTGGTAGGGGGGGGAAATTCAATTCCTGGCGTACCCAAGACTCATCTTTCGAGACTAAGCCCTTTTCTATTGCAGTGTAGATTGACTGTTCTACCGCTGATTTATCAAGTGCAGTTAACGGTGCAAACTCAATGACGGGGTATTCGTCTACGAACCAGTTGAGGTCAGTGATAGTTTGAAGCAGCTCATCAACTACACTTTTTAATTCGAGCTGTATATCCTGGAATCTCAGGAAAATGAGATCCATACCACTCTTTGCGCCATATGTGCCGCCCCCACCCTCGAATACTTGCTGACTGATGAGCATACGCCTGAGTATCATTTCATCGTGATACTTGATGTATCTCTCGAAGGGCATCTCGGTTCTCTTGCTCTCCAGTATCTTGATTTCGCTCTGATCATCAGGTCCTTGCTTCACGATGGTTGCTTGGCTCCTGGCGTAGAGGTGTTCGATTGCGTTCTGGATTCTGCCCATTTCTTTTATGCTGGCTGCTACGCCCAAATAGACTGGGCTTCCGAATCGCTCGAATGCTATATTTGTGAATTTGAGCATGGCGTCCTTTATGAACCAGTTTTTGTAGCATCCTCTGAGCATACTGGTTCCATAGTAGTTACCCCATTCTCTTTCATGGCTCCAGATGAGAGTTCTATCCAGGGGAAGCTCCACTCGATTACCTGTTTTCCATTGCTCTACCCTTAGGAGGTTTCCGTAGATGTCACTGAAGAATTTGATGTGCCTAGGATCTAAGCTCTTTAACCCGTTATCCCTCCTAGGCATCCAGAAGCCTCTGAATTCATCGTAGACGGTTTCGGTGATACTGAACCCGTAAACTACTGCTTGAAGCATCTCCTTCATACCGGACCGAAAAGTTGGTCGCCTCATACGGTTGAGTGCATCTTCACATGTTTTACGGATTTCGTCGTCAGGGTGAACAATTTTCCATGGCTTCATTAAGACACCCATCTTGATGAGTTCCCAGCCAGCGATTACCTGAGCATCAAAGTTGAGCATCTTATAGTATTCGTCGTAGCTAATCTGCTCAGGGTTATAGTCACCAGTCCAGAGGTTAGCCCAATTATCCTTATAGACTCCTTTGTCCGCCATGAGAGAATCGTTCTGTTGCTGAACCCGTTGCAGCTTCAACGCTGACTGGTAAGCCTCGGTAGTGAGCGCATCTAACTGATCTTGTAGCCCCGGAGCAAGCAGCCCCATTACTCGACCTCTAAACCCTGTCGGGCCTAAGGTGGGTTTTTCTATTTCTTGGTTTATTCCCATGGTTGTTTCCTCAAATCGCCGTTGTCAGCCCATGTTTCGGGCATCCATGCGTCTTTCGATGAGCTGAAGCTATCCCAGCTATTGGCCAATCCACCTAGATCTTGATCGATTTTTTCAAGTTCTACTTCATCGCGTTCGCCGTAATATCTTGGGTCCCAGCCTGATACAAGGCATAGCAATCCGTCGACACAGTGGTCATTACCCTTGATTGGTTTACCGTTTTGATTGCGCCTATATTTCAATAGCTGCTGTTTAACTATCTCATTCTCTGGGATATCTGCTATGATGAGCTTCCGGTTCTCTAGCCAGTAATAGAGGATGCCGATCATCCATTCCTTTCCATATCGTCTATGCTGGAATGGTCTTCTAGTTACCTTGATTCCTCTATCCCGGATCTCCTGATTCTGGAAAGCTCCTGCTGCGTCAGCATACCACTCGTAGATGTCGTGAGATGTTGACTCGTCTTCAACTATATTCGCCCAATCTGATGGGCTGGTGTGTGGAGCAACGATGACTTTACAGATGACTATTCTTCTCTCTAATCCCATATAACCCCAAAGCAGAGCAGTATCCGCGTCGAAGCCCCAGTCTATACCGCCTTTCGCTTCACCACGGTTCACGATGTTGTCCGGATCAAACTCTGTTCCGTCGACCAGGAATCCAGGGTTCTCAGGGTCAGGTGCTTTGAAGGCATCATGTATGAAGGTTCTAGGGAAGATACGGCCTGCTCTTTTAGGGTTCTTTCCTTCATATTGAGTCCGATACATCTCAGGATCTAGGAAATGTTTCGCTACCTCGGCGTCTGCTTTAGCGTTTTTAGTCTGCAGGAATCCACAGTCCTCTGGACCCCATACTACTCGCTCCCATCCTAGCAGGGCAAGCTCTTCCCCTGGCTCTGTCTTGTCCAATATATCTAGGAAAGCATCGGTGTTTTCCTCATTGGGGGTAGCTGTGCTGAGCAGGAATCTCATCGGGAACTCGCTTCCACGAATCATCGGGAAAGCCTGCTCTACGATTACGCTGTCAATCAGAACATATTCATCCATGATGAGGACGTCAGCTGTAGGGGCGTTTACTGCTTTCTTGCTTGCAGGGGCGTACCTAATCCAACCTCCTTCAATGAACTCGATACGGCTTTTGATGGGCTCCCTGACTAGGAACTGTCTATAGAACTTTCTTAACGGTGCACCCTTAGGACCATGAGGCCAGACTATTGCGCTGCAGTACTGATACAGCCACTCCGCCTGATTCTGACTGCCTGATAGAATGAAAACTCTGCGGCTTTGGTCACTTAACACTAGCCAGCAGGCTACTATTGCGACTAGAATTGTTTTTCCCCCTTTTCTAGGGGCTCGAATAGCGAAGTATTGTTTCTTCCGCATCACTTTTCGAAGTAACTCTATCTGCTGAGGTGCAGCTTTATCGAGGTCAAAGAGATTTTTTGGAACATAATGTTCGATAAAATAGAGTATGTCAACACATGCCTTAGCCCACTTCTTAGAAGTAGTGCTCGCCGCCGCGTAAATGGTGGGATCAAAGGCTTCGTTGCTCAATGTTAAGAGTAGTAAGGATGATAGATAAAAAAGAGTTTAGGGTAGAGGAACACTTTTCTAGTAAAGATCCTTGAATTCAAGGCTATTAATCATCATCTTCAAGAAAACGTAGGTTTCCTTAGTCAGATCGCCTTGGTTCTTGCTCACCATTGAGATAAGCTCCTGGTTCGTCGCGCCCTGATTCTTCTTAATCAAGGCGTCAACGTGCTCAGTGATTTCTTTGGGGATCTCTATCTCTGAGGTAGAAATATGGTTCCTAATCAAGAGTAATGTGTTCATGCGAACCGAGTTCCTAGTGTATGACACCATCTCTGCTAGGGTTCTGATTCTGTCGGGTCCACTCAATTTTTTTTGATCTCCTTGTCCAACGGGCACAGCAGTTTAAGGGAGTCACTAACATCCTCAGGAGATGCGTCACAGCGCAGCTGGCATCCTACTAGATCACAAGCAGCTGTAACTTTAAGCCCCGCCATACAATACGTTTCCACTATACCCGCCATGTTGATGAAGTATGGAATCAAGTATATAATTAAATGGTTTCAGCTAAAAAGACTTCCAGATCTTGTTCAGCTTAAAAGCGGCTATCAGCATACATATTGTGGCAAGGCAGATCACAAGAGATGAGGTTAAAGGATCCACTAATCCCGGGTAACATGTGAGGTATATTCGGTGTGCACTCATAATTCCAGCCATCAAAAACAAAAAGAGGAACGCCCAGGGTTGATGAATATCCTGCGTGATTATGAAGAAAGTTTCTAGGAAATATATTGCTGCAATAAAGCTAACCCCAGTTCTAAACACGAGTAAGGCGTTAAGAAGTGTTCCATGCATAAATTCACCTTACGTTTGTTCCTCTTGAAGTTTGATCATCCCAATTAACATACGTGCTTTCTCTGCTTTATTTTTACTTCGTCCACCCGCAGCCTTGACCAAGTATGATATGAAATCAGTTTTTACGCTGGGTTTCAGAGCCTTCATTGTCGGAGCCAGGCCATTGAGTTGAATATCATTTAAAACACCGTCAAGATGAAGCGGATTTTTCAATGCACGTGCAGCCTCAGACTCTATAATTCGCATTAGGAATCGGGTGTTTAATAAGGACTCTGCCAAACACAATCGATCTTCCTTGGTAAACTGATTGCCTTCCATCACAGTCAACCTATGCTCTTTCGCTACTGCATCCTTCTTCGACTCCTTTCCAGATGTAATCACTAGACCTAGGATGGTTCCGATGAGGCTAAGCATGGCAACGAAAATACTTGCTTGTGCCACTGTAATATCCATCAAGCAGCCTTCACACTCAGGTTGGATCCATAGGAACATCGTCACATGAACCCAAGGGGGAGTTGTGTGTACCACAAAGATTAGGCACGATATCGGATATGGAGGATAAACCAGACATCAATCAACCGTGGGATAGTATGTTGACAAACCATATAACTAGGCGTTTTTCGGGTGAAGTTTCCTGCCCTTAGGGTGATGATCAGGGACTCCGAAGGCTAGTTCCTGTTCACGCAAACTATTTGATTGAAGAACTGCTTCGAGTAAAGCACTCTGATAGCTCCCCAGAATCTTCTCGATACCAGGAATGACGCAGTGTCCCCCAATGAAACCACCATGGAATGTCTTTCGACTAACCTTTCCACCGCTTTCAGGCACAGTGCTTTCTATGAACTCATGGATGATGTCGATAGGAATCGAGGCTGCTTCGCACATTCTCTCGATCTCCTGATAGAACGCGATGTTGGTGCCATACCAAGCTAAGTCAATGATCTTGGCGTAGACCAAAGCCTCTGCGCTGCTGACCATTTTCACGTTAAATCCTCCGTTACGCATATGATCAATCATACCGTCAACAACCTCGACGCTAACGCCTGGGTGAAGATCTGACTGATTCCATGTCACCGGGGCAATGTATTTCGTGTAACCTCTCAACCCTTCAAGCATACCGTCCTGCACGTTTCCTCTGACAGGGCTGTACCAAAGAGTAGGAGAATAATCATCATCCTCAAAATGAGCCTTAATGATGTTAAGCATAGCTGGGCACACCGTCGCGTGGATGATGATATTCTCTACCTGATACTGCTTAGCGTAATCGAACACTGTTTGAGGAAAATCTGGAACCTGAGGATAACAGATGTGAAGATACTTGAACACTCGAGCAGGCCACAGCGGACCATTAATATCTCTTCCTTTGACTTGCTGCTTTCCGTAACCTTCCTCTAACAACGTGAAGATTGGTTTACCGATTTCACCTAAACCAATAACTAGATCTGAGACTTGAATCGACATAATATGTATAGAATCAAGTACGGAAATAAAAGTTATCCCTGACGAGACACAGCGCCAGGTTCTACTCGAATCGTTGTGTCAGCTGTGTTGATGCACCTTAACATGAGTTCAGGATTACATTCAGGGCACACAACGTCAGCACCGTATTCTTCATAATTTTTAACGCAATCCAGAAAGCGCATAGCCCTCTCCTGATCATTAACAATACTCTCCTTAGGACCTACCCTCTCAGTATCGAGTTGACTCACTATGGCCATCAAATTCGGTCTATCAGCGGCGACACCTCTCTTAAACTCCCGCTCGACACCTCCTTCTATCTGAGCTAAAGGCTGCGCTAAGGACTGTTTTTCTACGGGCTTGAATTCTCTCTTCGCACCCGTAAAGCTTTCTGGGATAAAGTTGATTTCCCTCACCAAGATATTCATACGCCTAAACGCCTCATCCCGGGGAAGCTCCTTAATCTCCACAGAGATTTTTGTCAAAGCGGTGCTTATCGAATCAAACGCCGCGTCGATATCGGCTTTCTCCTGTTCACTGAGATCCGTCGACGGCTGGAAAGATACTAAAGGCTCACTCATTGCCTTCTATCTCCTGCTTTTTCGGCTTCGGATCCGGCTCCGGTCCGCGTCCACCTCTCCAATTCTGTATACCGGCGATAAGGACGGCCTCCGCGTCGTTCCTATCAATGACGCCTTTTGATATGAGCATCTCGGTTAACGCCTCAAATATATCTACTAGCACATCTGGTTGATTGTAGACAAGTTTCCTGATCCTAAAACGCTCTTGGTTTGTGATTATTGGAATCTTTTCTTCTATACTCATCCCGTGCACCTACCACTTGAATAATCGAACATCATACAACCATTCATTCCCTTCAATTTTTCATCGTCTTTAGTACCCTCATCGCCTTTCCCAAGACACCTGACTTCATCATAATTATGTTTTAGGATTGTTTCAATGCTCTTAGTAGGATGAGCTATCATGTACGCTGCTAATAGTTTTGGACAAATTTGGTTAGGTCGTGCTACCATTGTTTTCTCTCCCTTGGTCAGAAATTATTCTTTACCCACTCCTTCAATATCTTTTCCCTTGTTTCCTCATCTATATTATTCCACACATGCCTGATCAGTGATATGGCGTATCGCTGAATTGTGTCGAATGATTTAGCCTCCACTAGGTAAGTCATCATAATATCCTGAACCCACAAAGGATACTGTTGACCTAGCTTCGAGTAAGTGTTATCCACTTTATGTTTACCAGAAGAAGCCTTACGCATCTTATCGCTTTTCCAGTTGAAGATCTCCAGTTTAGCACTTCTCGAATCAAAACCACACTCCTCCATGAGCTGCCAAACGATGAAGTCATCATCATACTTCCCTGAAAGCGGGTCAAACTTCGTTAATATCTCCGTTGGGTCAACCCCAGCCTTCATCCTGCGCTCTAACTCAGCAGCTGAGGGCATGTACCCCGTGGAGCGTGCTTTCGCTAAGATGTTTTCCCTGACCGGCTCCGGCATACTCTTCAAAGCTCTATAGTGTTTATCCGTCGGAATCTCGACTTGAGTCTCAGTCTCCATCTCAGTTGAAGCAACCACACGGGACACCCATGACTGAGATCTATGGAAGAACTCGGCTATCTCGGATTGCTTCGGTTCCCGGTCCTCTCCTTTAGTGAACTCAAGGCGGTGCTTCACCACCATTCCCTTAATCCACCGCCCGATCTCAGCTGGTCTAACATCCTTACGGTTGATGTTCTCCGTGATGGTGACGCGGTCAGCTTCAAGATCGTCAGCGTCTTTGATCATCGCGGGTAACAGGTTAGGGGTTAGCTTCCATGGGACAAGCCTAAGTTCCTTATCCTCATCATAATATGTCCCTTTCCCGTAGCCTAACTGTTTGAGCCGTTTGATGATTCTCCAACGCCTTCGACCAGCGTAAACCTGATAATCCGGATCTGTTTCCTGGCCACGTGGATGAGGCCTGACACGAATATTTTGCTCGACTCCATTCTGCATGATATCAAGGAAAAGCGGATCATCGTCAGGGGCATCTTCATCTGACCTAATGTTGACCATAGCCTCCACGCAATCAGGGTCTAACCAAGCAAACTCGTCAGTCATCCATATCACCCTGCAGCCGGGATAATCTTATCTTCAAAGCCATGTTTTCGTTGTCAAGAATCTTGTTGTCTCGCTCAAGCTCATCGATACTATCCTGTTTCTTTCTGAAATCGCTCTGCAGTTCCATGAACCATTGCGCCCAGGTCCTCTCCCCTCTGAGTTCTTTGATGTAATCTACCAACTCTTTAGATAGATTTTTGATGTAGATTCCAGGCATGCTAATCTAATATGGGAGAACAGTGGTTAAAAAAGTGTGACCCTGTTCCATACTACAGCATCCTGTTTATGTCAAAGCCGAAGCCTTCATCATGGAATACAGGGTCTTCAAGCTCAGTGCTCACATAAATATATTTTAAGCCAGAGATTTGTAGATATTTATTCCTCTCCGTCACATATTTTGTGAACCAATAATCGGATGCGTCTTCTCCGCTGATCACCGTTGTTTCAAAAGGCTTGATGGACACCACTACTCCGGCTCCAAGATCGTTTCGTGCATACAGCATTGAAATAACTGAGAAAGAGATAGCCCTGATTATCACTAAAGGAGTCTTATTGATGTCAGTCCATCCGACGTAACTCATATCCTCCTGGGTTATCATCCAACTCTTCAAGTCATCCATGGCACCCTGGATCTGTATCTGTAGCTTCCCGTCCTCAATCGGGTAGTTAGCCATCTCAATGATTTTGTTGAGATAATGTCTATCAGTCCAAAGGCACCACGGATGCCTAACATAGAAATCGGATTGAATGTCTGCCATAGTTAATTACTTCTGTAGAGAATAATAGCCATCTGGTTATGAGATTTCCTCCACTAACTTTTTAAGTTATGAATTGATTACATACTTCACTGGGGGGTCAGTATTTCGTCAGTAATCCCATTCAGATGAAACTGGTCCCCAGTGTTCTAAAGTGATTAACATGTACCCGTGGTGTCAAGCTCATAGGAGGCGAAGAAACGAAGTGTTCACCTATAATCCGAAGAAGAACACAGATGAGGAAACAAAGAAATTTTTACGTGATAACATCCATAACGGGGAAGCAGTGTCTATTCCGGATGGAGTCTCTTTGAAGAAGGCTTTGAAAATGGTTCAAGAGATAGCTGGAGACTACATTGACATCAAGGATAATATCGGGCATTTCATCGCCATGAGTCATGCTCGGAGAATTGTTGAGAAGATGCTGGAAATGAACACATAAAAATTGGTTTGTCGCTTCACATATTTATGTCACTCACCAAATTAGGCAAATCTTTTATGGGTTCACGTTAGAAGATTGATCGGATTACTGATGAAATGCAATAGTCTATCAGGAAATTTTAGAGTCACTCGCAGAGAAAATCAGGCAATACATGGTTTACGGGCGAAAGGGCTCAGTATGAACCATATAGCCCAAGTCCTTAGACGAAGCACAAGCACAGTCCACGCTTGGGTGAAATCTAGTGATTACCATAATAACCGTAAGCTCTCACCAGCGGCTAGATCTAACGGCGTAAAGGGATTCTACAACAGCATCGGCAGCCTTACTCACAGAATCAAGTTGTTCATAATGGGGTTCTATAAAACATGGGAGGAAGCCATGGACGCAACTGTAACCTCACTGGGTTTAATCGATTACATAGTAGCGAATCAAAGCGAAAACTTGACGCCGAATCAGGAAGAGGAACCCGACTGAGGGCATAAACAAGCGGTATCACACCACTTTCAGAACCAACTAAATCAGGGTTTTCCTTTCTTCCTTAGTTTTAACTATAGAAAAAAAAATAAAAATATATTATAATATATATACTTAAGAGAACTAGAAAAAAAAAGATGAAGCATAGAAAACGGTTAGGAGTTTTCGTTTGATCTGTTAGAAATAATCGAATAAATTCATCTGGGGGGCAGTCGAAGTCCAGAAGAATCCAAACCCCTCTACAGATATTTTATCTTGAAGTGTATCGGACCAATCATGTTTAATCGAACAAACTCTGTCCTCGAGGTGATCCTTCTTCTCAACGAACCTGGGGTGATACTCCTTACCGTGACACTTCAAACAGAGGGTGATTAGGTTCTTCTTGTTAACGTAGGCATTCAGTAACGCGATTTTGTAGTCATTATGGTTCCCCCTGAACCCTGTGCCTACATCCCTCATCAACTGCAGAAAAGTTATGATGTGATGGATCTCAAATTTTTCGGTGACCATCATTGATGTTTTATTATAAGGGCTTGGTTCTGCGAGTGATTTCTCACAAGTTACACATTTATATGAATCACGTTTCAGGACCGCCCGTCTAACATACGCCCATAGGTACTTATCATATGTTTTATTGCAGCAAGCAGATGAACAGTAAAACCTATTACCAACCGGGACGGGCTTACCGCACCATCGACATAGCCCTTTGCGCGTTAAAATTTCGAGGGTTAGATCTGCACGAGTGACAACTACCATTCCACATCATATTCTTTATCTACAGTCGGCTCAGGTGGAATATCAGAAACGTAGGGTTCTTCTTCACCCTCAGGATGCTTCGAGTAAAGCCAACTGGCCATAGACCCAACCTCCCTCTTGATGCGTCTTATCCCTACAACAGTGATCTCAGTCTTTGGGATCTTAACGATGAAACCGCTTGACCCCAGCTGTGTGAACTCGAACTCGTATCCCTTACACTCCAGTACGTTTTTCATCCACTGCATTGTATGTGACAGCAACGCCACACTTCTCTCCGGAGATCTATACTCCAGTATGAAACACTCATCGTTTTCATCATACCGATACTCCCCTACTTCACAGGATTCCTTGTTAGTATGTCTGCTAAGAACTATCCACGCCATGACTTGTAATGGATACACGGGTAAATAAATTCACCCATCCCCCAGACCCTTTTTTCACCCCCCCGAAAACTCTTAAATCACCTTCATCCGTATTGAGTACCCGATTAGGATGACCACAGAGGCACAAGTTATGGAAGGATTACGCTTCCTCAAACAGCAGAACATAGTCGAAGAAATCTGTGTTCCAGGAGCCGAGCCAGAGCTGCTCATAACAGAGAAATTCAATCAACATGTGATACATCTGCTAAAAAATGAAAGCGATTATCTTGACGATGTTCTGGACATCAACGACATGAATCAGATAAGTAAATTCACAACACGCGCAATGATGGCCTTCACAACAGTCGCAGATGATATCAAGAGTGTTAGCCACCTGAGCCAGCAAACTGATGTGATCAATGCTCTATATGCGCTTACAGCACTTCTGAGTTTGAACCTGAAAAAAGCGTATGATGAGAAGACACAGATAAGTAAAATGAGTCTAAGACAAATAAAATGGGGTTAAACCCCTTTCTCTAATTCCTCTTTCTCTTTCTCTATTTTTTCTATTTGCTCAGACGAGATTATACCATACTCATTCAGATACATTGGAGCCTCACCCTCAGGTAGGAAAGGACTAGCCACTATCTTCATGATCCGCTGCGTGTCTCTGCCCTTCCTGATGAAGGTCCTGGTATGCGAGTTATGACCCACGATGTTACCACCGATAGCTTTCGGCACTCTTGAAGCAAATGAATCAGGGGTGGCAGTTACCTGGTTAGTAATCACCACTGGGATGTTATATCCCCGAGAGATTTTGAGTAACCTATGCATATGACGGTTCAGCTGCTGCTGTCTTGGAGCAAGCATTTCTCTTCCAATATACTCGCTTCGGAAGTGACTGGTCAAACTATCAACGATTAGAAGCTTCACGTTGTTATCCTTGATAACTGGACCGCATGCTTCAACTAACGCAATCTGATGATTCGAGGTAAAGGCTTCAGCAGTTACCACGCCGTTAAGCACTTGCTCTCTACTGAGGCCAAAACGTGACCCTATCTGAACCATACGCTCTGGGAGCAGCACATGCTCAGAGTCAATGTAGAGAGCTTTTCCATCAAGCCCTCCCTGATCCTCCGGTAACATAACGGTGCAGCACAGCTGATGACAGAGCTGACTTTTCCCGCTCCCAAATTCACCGTAAAACTCACTCACGCTTTGAGAAGGAATCCCCCCACGTGGAGCCAAAGGAGGCTTCAGAAGCTCATCAAGTGTAGTGCAACCCGTGGACAAGTAAAGCGTTTTTTCCCTGATTTCAAGCAGATCTCCTGCACTAATGAAGCTAGTCTCAATAGTTTTCTTAGCCTCTGCAACAATCTTAACGAACGCATCCCCCAAGCCCTCAATAGATTTGACTTCATTGGAGCTGATCATGGCGAGATCTTCAACCGTGTGATAACCTGCTTCTTTCAGCTTCACGATTGTAGCGGGTCCGACGTCAGGCAGATCCTCTAATGTCTTATATTTAGCCTTGTAGTAGGCTCGCTGCTCTTCTTGAGGACTTTCCTCTTCGAGAGAAAAGTCTTCGTCACTGGACATCTGGAACAGGAACCTTGTACCCTACAGCTTCCAACCATGGACGAATCTCTTGCACGTCTAACGTGAACCCCCAGATCGACCTGAAGTCTTTGACAACATCCTCCAGTGAACGCACAATCTGGAACTGTGCGTTGAGCCACGGTTCAAGTGGCATACCTGGTGTTTTCAGCTGCATGACGGCCTTCGCTGAAGTCTTATGAACCTCCTTGAATCCACGCTGAGCTAAAATCTTATACTGGTTCTCCGCGCCCTGCTTCTCTTCATCATAACTGATGATTGGAACAGTGAGTAAGTTCATATCCATGTCAAGAAGCTTCCCTGTTTCCGGTGGCTCAACATAGTAATATACTTCTCTTTCCTCTTCATCATCGAATTTAATTAGGGGGATTACCCGCATCCTATCGGTTCCAAGAGTGTCACGTTTACCATCTTTCTCCCATCCATCTTCAAGTTTTTCTTGTAAAGATTCCCCTTGTAGCACAGGCCGTATTCCCTCTACACCGACTGTTATCCATTCCTGCTTCATGTGTATCAAAAAGAGGTGTCCGGTAGGGTACTTAAAGTTAATATATAAAAAACGGGGCTGAGAGATCGGTGAAACTAGCCGCCGGCTATGTTCGGGATCAAGGTGACAACGCTATCTTTCACGCCGTCCAGCCACCCCATGAGTTTATTGACGGTGGATAACTGGTGAATTCCTTCATCGGTTTTAGCGAAGCTGGCTCTACCCTCCCTCTTCTCTTCCATTATTACTTCCGCCGCGTTAGCAACGGTCAAATCTTCGTGCATCATATCCCCATGAGCGGGGCTCATTATTCTAACATTTACCATTTTGTTACTCCTTCATCTACTATTGCGTATGTCCCACAATTCCAACGCTCGATAAGCTCTAATGTCCTGTCCTCGAACCAAGCAAGGAACGTGGCCACCTCGTCACCTATCGGATATTTTCTCTGAGTGATTGCGCCTTCAGAAACTACTAAGCCTTCTCCAAGTTCTCCTTCCAGGATCACGAATTTAACCCGCCCCGCGCTCTGATTGTCTACTTGCCCTTCCTGGAGCCTGATTTTCTTTTTGAAGTACTCTGAGGACAAGAGAATCCTATGAGTCTCACTTCGATTAACGAGTTCAACAGATTTACCGCCTATGAAGTGCTTCCATTGATTAGCTGACATATATTCCTGGACTAGTTTCCATGCCTTATCGTGGATCTCTTCGGTGAACCCAAAACTGTGAGTCGTAGCACCAACCCGCGCAGCAGCCACAAGATCATCCTGTTCGGTACGATGACCCAAGTAACTCGAAGCAGCGAAACACATAGAACTAAGACTGAGCTCATGATAAGAAGACTCGTCAGTTAATACCACGTCAACCAACTCACCCCTCTGAACATCCTCCCTAGCTATACCCATCATCATCTCAACCTGTTTCTCTCTGGTAAACCGCTTGAGAATCTTTGACAGCAAGCCCTGCGAGCCCTCATTCTCATAAACGCTATCATAATGGTCCACCATACGCGACTATTCATATTGGTTATGCGGATAAAAGATTAATGGTCAGGCTGACACCAAATCATCAACCCGCCAAGTGTGGATGGAGATCATCGAGGCTGCGGCGGTCTACACCTACAGAGCTTATCCATCGACATGGACGTCATGCGGGAGGCCCTCACCTTTCATCACGCCTTCAGGCAAACCACTTTGCCTTGCCCCCAGCAAGTCATAGGCTGAGGCGGGAGGTTTGAGACCCCGAGTCGGTTCTTCGTGAACCCCTATGATCTATGCCTTAGGACTCCCCCACGCAGAGTAGCTTGCACATCTCCACAAGGGTTAACAGAAAAATACCGTGAACTCATATAGAGTTATCGGTTACAGTTTCACGGTTTCCTCTTCTTTAACGACCTCATCCTCTTCGTTGACTTCACTTCCTGCGAGCCCTGCAATGTTGAACTCCGTAACGGCGTCATCCTCGGGGTCAGGTATATTCTCATCGTCCTCATCTAGCGCACCCTTGAAGGTCTTTACTCCAGACTCAAAGACTGGCCATTGATCATTATTCCAGTCCTTCAACTGCTTACTGCTGAATAATGCAGTGCCCTGGGACCAGTTATGTAGACCTGTCTGAATACTTGATAACATGCTTCACATAGGAATCTCTCGGTGCATACCTTGTCATAGTTCTTCCCAGTGTAATTGCTTCCGGGTTTCTTCCAGTAACGATATGCATGATGCACGACCATAGAAACGGGTCTCTCACTCTCATCTGGTCCTATACCAGCGCATGAATAACATTGATGACGAGTACCCTCCTAGTACCGAACTAGGACGCTGTTGATTGTCATAACAAGAATTATGAAGATCAATTCGTTTAACTTTTTCGGATACACCTGACTTTTGTTTCGCTAAGAGTCTTGAAGCGTTTCATTTCCTCATCATCGGTTAGAAAGCCCAGTGGAGGATCCACGGAGATAATGGAGAACTTCCCCTTCTCTGTCCTGTAGACTCGTTTATGTGGCCATAATCCGCTTACAATAAAATCGTGGTATGGCAGCCATTCAGATGGATTGTATCTAGGGACATTATCATTTGGTTCATCCTGTTCGTTCCACATGTTTATTCCTCGCTTGCTCTAACTCTGTCCTGTTCTCACGCCACTGCTGGTTCAAGATGAACAACTCGTCACGGTTAAGCTGCTGCTCTTTCTCCACCTCGTAGAACACCTTGATTTTTTCTTTTAGCTCCGCATCCTTTTTTTCGAGTCTATCAATCTCTTTCCGCATATCGCATAAAGCGCAGACATTCGCAAGGACCTCTCCCCTGCAAACAGGGCAACGCTCTATTATCTGAGTAACTAACCCCGCTGTTCGCTTAACGGTTTTCATGTCCCCATCTTCACCAATATATTCAACATGAACCGTGGTGACTCTTCTCTGACCGAAGAGAACCATTCTATCTACTCTTTTCACTCGACCAGTGTAGATCTCGGGGTTCCTCGGAAAAATGAAGGAAACGAGTAACTCTATCTGGATAAGATCAAAGTCATCAATTGGATGCAAGTTACTGTCCCAACATGGCCATTAGTTTCTTCCCATCTATCTGGAAACCGGCTGCCATGGCGTGACCGCCACCCCCGTAGCTACTGCATATCTTCGAGACATCCAGGTCATCATGAGTAGTGTAGAGACTCACAGTCCATCGACCAGATGCTATCATGTGGAACGTCACCATGAGGTCATGCTTCCCTTCATCATAGAGGCCGTCGAATCCCTTACTGCCAACAAAGGGCTTGTTCATCAGAATCGCGCTATATGGTACACCGTTGAGTTTCATTACGGCCTCGAAGCAGAGCTGCTTCGCCACCTTGGACTCGGATTTGATGTAGCTTAATACCACGTCGCCTCTACTCATACATTCTATGAGGAATGCTTTTTGTGACTGTATCACTGTCTCCCAGAGGGGATTAAGTATCTCTAACTCATCAACGATAACGGTGGGCTCGTTACGGAAAGTCCTCATCCCATACTGGAAGGGAATAACTCTAAGATCATCATGCTTCCAAATATCGTAGTTCCCTAGCAGCGTGATATGCCAAGGCACCTCGGTGTCGTAGAAGAACATCCAGGCAAGTTCACATGCCGCAAATTCACTGTCCTGAAAGCCCTCAACCTTGGAGGTGAGTAGTGGCATCACTTCCTCGATCGCTGATATGTGATGGTCGATCCAGACTAAACGGGTACATGATTCCTCAAGCCGCTTCATTAAAGCAGAAGGTTGAAGCGAGAAGTCAAGCATATAGACCGTGTCCTCTGGCTTGACTTCCGCCCAAGGGAACTCGTCACCATAATTGATAGGATGCATCTTGATGTCACCAGCAAGAGGCTTAACAGCTCGATACGCTATCGCTCCGCTACACTTACCGTCCAGATCTACGCTATGATAAAAAATGTGATTAATCATACGTTAATCCATGGGGGGTATTCGCCTAAAAAAGTACCCATGAATATTATTGCTTTGTCCTATACATCCGTATGCTTCTGATCAATGTCTTCAACACGTTCTCAACCGTGATGACATATACTGCGTATAATGAGAACTGAAGCTCCCATGTCTCCTGCGTCAAGGTTCCTCCTTTTATGCTGACCAAGACACCCACACCAACCCCAACTATGAGGGTGGATACGAATCGGGTCCACACAAAACTTGATACCATATTTGAGAGAACCTCTTCGAAAGGTTTCCCTGCTAGGCTTGGTAATACATTCTTGACGTAGAAAAGAGCAGCGTAGCCTAATGAGGCAAGAAACGCGGTTATGACCGGTTCAAGGTTTATTGGCATGGTTTATTCAATAACGATATCGGTGCGGCCTTTTTCACGTTTGCCCTGGATACTGGAACCACCAGGTAGTTTCGTGTCTGTACAGTATTAAAGTGGGCTCCGCGTTACCTGTAGGCTCCATCGTCGCTCTCGGTATGTTAACTGGGATAGCTTCAGTTTTTTCCTTATACACCCTGTTGATCTCACGCAGCCTATCTCTTTCTCCTTCCAGGTTACTCATCTTATCCTCCTAGGCAGTAGTAGATGATCACAAATGCATCGATAACACTTGCACTACCAATCACTACAAACCAAATAAACGTGGTAAAGAGGACACGATGTATCCACTCTAGATCGACTTGAAAAAAAGAAAGGATGTAAATCAGGGTCCATACCGCGAATATAATGAGTAGCAACTGTGGTCTACTCATGAACTCTAGGTATCCGTTATCCCAGATCATCTTAGCATTCCTTCTCCTTTAGGACTCCGGGTACCTGTAGAACTGCACTTTCCCGCACCCCGGACAAGTATAGGGCTTGACGTCAAAGGTTTCAACTGGGTATCCGCCTGTCACGGTGCTAGGTTTAATTGGTAAATGTAACACCTCGTCCTCTCTCTTCATATCATCACGTAGACACGTACTGCATTTCTTTGAGTGTACAACCATTTTCCTGTTCTTTTCCATACTCTTCATTCACTAACCAGTAACCGTAACGATGTGTATCCATATAAAATAGGCGTGGGTATTCTTTTATCCGTATAATCAATATGGGTAACCATGAATGCAGGGAGAGTAACCGATATGTCACCAGAGGATAGATACAGTCTAACTAGGCTTATCCCAATGATTCAGCAGAGTGGGATCCAGTTCCCTCTGGTCGAGCAGGATCTTATCGATGGTCTAAAATATCATGCAGGAAGGGCCCTAGTTATACCACTCCCGGCGGCTGAGGAACTAATAATGGGAACTATCCCAGAACCGATGCATTGCATCTGTGGCGCGGATATGACTAAAGAAATCATTGAAGGTTTGCCAGAAGACGCACCTTATCGTACAAGATACTATTGCCCCAACAAAAACTGTGAGCAATATCTAACGAGATATTTGTTCAGGATACAGGATACAGGGGAATAATGCCATACACTAAGGAAAACCAGATCTACATCTATAAACGAGTGATAAAGGAACTCCTTGACGAGCATTACTATGACGCTATGAGAGAGTTTGCATGGTACACTGGTTACTGGTTTAATCTCCCTAAGAAGATCACCCCGATTGACCGTAAGAGCGGAGCCTTCGCCATGTTCGCTGAGTTGCCTTACATTGAGGTTACAGTGAAGGAGTTAAAAGAATTAATCTGGGTACTGATAACCCCCGACGAGGAAGAAAACTGAGCCGATACATTTACTTAACATGTCGTTTTCTATATTTTAGGGAAACCTAAAATGGATAAAGTAGAAGTAAAAAAGAACTCCCAGCAGGAAATCAGTCTTGCGCTTCCCCCTAGAGGAACAGGAAGGAAAACAGGGACAGCCAAGAACCCAGAAGGTCCTGATAATCGATTAACTGAGGAAGAGCGTAAGAAACGTCATAAAGAACAAGTGGGCGAGTAGCCCCTTTTTTCTCAATTTATTTCTATATACTAACGTAAAATGATAATTACTTTTTCCCATATGCGCCCCCGCATAAATAATATGCGTTTATGTTGAACATATCTGTCGACATCACTCGCGTTTACCTCTGTTGAAATCATTCGCGTTTTCTCGGACTACAAAGCCCCGTATCTCGATCATACTCGTAGCCTTGCATCCAATAGTAGATGACGGCCAACTGGGAAGCCTGTTTTTTGGTGACTTATAGGATGAAGTCTTTAAATCATAAAAATATCCTAAAATTTTTTCACTGGTATGCAACGAAAACCGGGTCAAGCATATTCCATTCAATTGACTTCATGTTAGTTCCTCTAAATCATTGAACAAGGCTTCAAACTTTTCTTTAGAACTTAACGTAAACTCTTTCTTTTCACCACGGAGATCCATCAACTCAATGTATGGGTATGACCCATCTGGGCCTTTCTCGCTCAACGGAGTACACGGCCGTATCGTGATAGTTCGATCACCGCAGCGAATGATAATTTTCTCTGTATAATCAAAATCGACTTCACCAGGTCCCGGCATCCACCTGACGATTGACGGTTGATCTGAAAACTCTTTTTCATGTTCCATTAGGGCAGCCTTCAACAACAACAAATCAGCGTACATCTAATAAAAGTTGTCGCTGTTATCGTTATAGTTGGTTCGTTAATCATGTTCTATTCATGTCTGGTTCGAGGGCGTACATGCATGGAGGATCCACCAGACCGGGATTACTACGAACGCTATGAAGGCCAGGAATAACGCATAAGATATACTCTTCAAAAACATGATGAGGATGGTCAGCAACCCCGCTAAACCCTTGCCATGTTTAGATCTCAAAACACTTCATCTCTTTTTGAGCTCCGACATAACGTAGCCATAGAATATTACACCCACGACAGACGGCGTAGAACAGAGTATCAACATACCACCAGAGGACTTGCCCTAGTAAACTCATTTTAGAACTCTCTCTTAGACTGAGGGATATGAAGGCATAAACTTAGCCCTCTGGTGTTAGGTAATCAAATAAAGATTTCTGGTTATCATTGGCTTTCGCCACTAACTTGGGTTGAGCTGCATGCGCCTTCTTATGACACTCCGGGCATAGAGACTTCAAATTATTCATATCCAAGTAGAGTAACGTGTAGACTCTAGCGAACACTCTACGCCTAGCCAGCTTTTCCTCATCTTTATCCGCGTACATATCATCAAAGGCGCCACGTTTCCAGTGAAGATCCTTGAACTCCCAGCTATTCACAAGGGTCCAGGCGAGGCTATGTATCTGATGGGCTTGAAGTGGATCATGGTGGCACTCCACTGTGTCAAGAAGGTTGCTAGGGTTGTCACGGTTTCTGTGGTCGAACTCTAGTTTAACATCTACTCCACACTTCACACATTTCTTATCATCACGTTCCCACACCTCTCTTCTAACCCATATCCAAGTCACCGCTTTCTGGCAGTTCCAGTAACATTCATCACTACAATAGTATCGGCGACGTGTCTCCGTGGTGGGTTTACCGCAGAGTCGACACAAGTAATGTCCTTCATTATCAGGGTCCTTCTGATCCGGGAATATGCTGCTGAACATAGAAGACGGTTTGAGTTGAACCAGGTTAGGCTACTCTCC
>Ga0222703_1000023_pt1 | contig 41250 bp, 66 predicted proteins | sample AntAcemetage1506_FD_179827 | JGI IMG/M metagenome (GOLD analysis project Ga0222703, IMG submission 179827) | Saline water microbial communities from Ace Lake, Antarctica - #1506 | ecosystem: Environmental > Aquatic > Non-marine Saline and Alkaline > Saline | place: Antarctica: Ace Lake...
CCGACTCGACATTAACAGGTGGTCGTACAACTTGACCTTCGTTGCCATATAAGGTTGTATAATCAAATATAGGGGCGGCTGATTCACTTATTTCGTCAACTTTATGTGCTGCTATTGAATAAAGCGCATACAGTGTTTGCTTGTCTCCGTCTACCGTTACATATCTATTTTTAAGCGTAGGTCTTACTCGTGCTTTGCCATAAATGATAGGCATTGCTGTGCCATGAGACGCCAACGGGCTGCCAGCATATTCCCATTGATATGATCGAGAAGAATCTATTCCTTTGCTTTTGTCCCGTGTTAATAAAGATATTGCTACGCCTCCTACTAATGCAGTTACGCGCCCATATTTCTGAAGCAATAGCGGTGCTGCTGGTAATCCAGATGCAATAGCCAAGCCTCCCATAACTGCTGTTCCCAATACAGATAGTGTTTGTTTGTCGCCACCTTCAGGGATAGGCATTATAATATATTCTTCTTTGTCCGTAGGATATATTTCGCTTAAGGGAAGCTTTATTACCCCGCCATCAATAGATACTATACACTCACCACTATAACCCATATAATCAGACAGAGCATGTCCACTCACTCTTTTATGCTCTGTGGTTGTAGATCCACCTGTTAATGGATTTAATATGTTGGTAATTTTAAACATGCTTATAATATCCCACTATCCTGCTTTTTATAGAAGTGATAGGAGTTGTTATTGCTCCCACTGGCTCCATGGTATGAATCATTTTGTTGCGTCCAATATAGACCCCAACGTGAGTTATAAGATTGGGATGCATTCTCATTAATACAATCAAAGGAGCGTCTTCTTCGGTTGGTTCTTCTAACTCAGACCATAACGCAAAGCTCTCTGTCTTTCTTGCAAGATCGTTAATATCTTCAAACGAGAAGGCGTCTACTTTGTAATCTCTTATATATATGTTGTATCTTTTAAAGACCTCTCTTGCCAATCCCCAGCAATCCAATCCCCTCTCTTTGTCTCTTCCTCCATTTACAAACTTTACTCCGATTAAATCAGTGATATCTGGATGATACTTAGCCATATTTCCCTCCAGCTACTCCCGGGCTGCCACCGTAATTTGAATTATTGTTTCTTAAGCTACACGCCTCTGGTGTGTGATCGCAACCGCTATAGCCTAATTGAATAGTTATTGATTGCCCAGCCGATTCGTTAGTGAACGGCTGGGCGCCGTCAACTTCCTGATAAACCCTTACATATGTATCATCAACTGCATGAAATTTATTTGCCAAGAAAAATCCATCATTACTTGTAGAACCAGATACCGTGAAGCCCGTATCTTCATCAAGCGATGCCGCGCCAAATATGCTCGTAATAAGACCTCCACCGACAACCTGTATTGTATTATACCTTTGGTTTTCTATGCCAGCAGAACCGCTTATGAATGATATCTGTGTGCTTGTCAGTGAATTGCTTGGTTGGACATACTTACACATAGCACCTTTAAATTTGTGCCTGCAAAACGTGGGTACATATCTATTTCGTGGGAATCTTCTGCTTAAGAAGCTTGGTATGCCAATAGTGAAGATTATATTATTCTCTGTTACTTCGCAGCCAAGTATCTCTGCTGATTCGTCTATGGCAGCAGTTGTTATGTCAAGGTGATCGGAATGCACCAAGAGCAACCTTATGACGCTACCGGATAATCCTGAATAAGATTTAATACGGCTACGTAACGTGCTATTTAAAGCAACATCTCCAATTTGTAACTTATATTCTGGGAACGATCCATCGGTTGAAATCTTGACATCCTCTATAAACAGAGGCATTCTTGAATATACATTCCCTGCTATATCGGGCCACTCTACATTGGAGTTATTGTTTGTGTATCTGAGGGTTGATAATCCCGGAGTTGATATCTCAATTAACCATAGCCATGCACCAGCAGAAGCTATTTTGCTTTTCTCTGTTATATATGCAGCATTTAAGGCATCCATTATACCTGTTCCAAGATGAATCGTATATTCCAAAATAGCCAGTTAGTATCTTCTACTCCATCATAATCAACAAAATCAAGAAATCTTACCGTATAATTAGTGGCGTTTTCGGGATTAAGCCAAGTAAAGCTATCCGAGCCAACATTTACCGTGTCTTCAAATGCTTCTATTATGTTTTTATTGGTTTTCTTTACCCATGTATACTCCAGTGGCCATACTCTTGATTTCCGCGTAAACTTTGCCCTTGAAGTAACGTAGCCTCCAGAAGATAGACTCCTTATTGCAGGGTCATGAGCTCTTTTATATTTAAACTTGCCGACCACCGGATTGTGTATTTCTGTGCCGCGTCTATATATAGTTGGAAAAGTAGCCATATCATTCCTTAATTGCGTTTCTGAAATTAGGATTGGTGTTGTATTCGTCCATCACAGTGCTTATAATAAGTTCCCTGCCATTAAATGTTCTGCCTGTTTCCCTCATAGATACCGGGGCGCCCTTGTTATCTACATTGATTGATACAGCTATCTTTCCCCGGCTCATGTCCATCGCTGGCATTCCTAATCCTCCAGTATAGCTTCCAGATGGAGCAGGGCTTGGAGATAATAAATCTAATATAGAAGGCGTTCCCGGAAGACGAGGTTTGCCTTCCCCAAACATTGCATATAATAAATCAGCAGCAGCTACATCTGCTATAAACCGCTTGAAACTATTTAATATACCATCAAATAAGTCTTTAAAGAAGCTTTTAAACGTTCCACCCGTATCCATGATATTATAAATAGAATCAGACCAAGCAGATTCAATAGATTTTAGCGTACTTACAAACGTATCCTTCCATGTAACACCAGTTCCGGCTGGAGGTGCAAACACTGTTCGTAAAGCGTTGCTCCATTCTAATGCAAGTTTCCCCATTTTTTTTGAAGAGTTTTCTGTGGCGCCAGAAACGTCTTTCATGTTATTTATATATTTCCCCATTTCTCCATTAAGCTCTTCTATTCTTTTTGTTATCAGAGAAAATCTTGCGTCTGGCTCTGTCATAAAAGCTTTAAACATTTTGTTCAAATTAGCTCCATAGCCTTTCATTCCCAATAAAAGCCGCCCTAATAAGCTATCCGTATTTTCTACTTTGATATCAACTAAATCCAATGCCCCTGCAAAATCTACCTTAATCTGTTTTGCTACTGATTCTGTCGTGGTTTCCCATAATTTACGAAACGCAAATGCTCCCTCTGCCGCAGGCTTACCAAACGAACCCGACACTCCATATGTTTTTTTATTCTTTGAGGCAAACATGCCAAGCTTAGCATCATATTCATCTAACGCCTTGCCAGCTTGATACCATCCATATCCGAATCCTACTGCTCCTAAAATTAACCCGCCCGGTACCCCCGCTAGGGCGCTTCCTGTCGCTCCCCCTGCAAACGCTGAACTCAACACAATACCTGCCGTGCCAACCGCTTCTAAAGCTGTTTCTCTGACTGATTTGGCTAATTCGTCTCTTATTTCTTTGTTTGTTTGCTTCCATATTGATCGGAACACATATAGTGCCGCTATTAATGCGATGAATGGATTAGTTATTACGCCAGCCAGTACCACCAATTTTGTAGCAAGACTTGTAATAACAAGCAACAGCGGCCCACCGACAAGAAGGAGGGTAGCAATCGCGGCTGTCCACTTTAATGTGGTAGCTACGGCATTGCTATTAGCAGTGACATATGCCCTGTATTGACTAATCCTTGCCTTTAATGATTCACCTACTCTCATAATTGCAGGAGCAAGCGTACCGCCCATAGTTATTGCAAGGCGGCTTACCTCCTTCCATAGCTGACCCATTTGCTCAGTAAAGGCTTTCATTTGTTTGCCAGCAACCCTTTCAGCCGTTCCACCTGCATTTTTTATTTCCGTTGCATATTTTCTGAGACCTACGGAACCTTCGTTGAACAATACAATCTGTCCGGCAATGGCTCTACGTCCAAATAATACTTCAAATACCATGTTCTTGTATTCTTCGGAAGTTCCTTTAAGCTTATCGCTTATCTCTCCCATAATATTGATGAAGGGTTTCATCTTACCTGAAGCATCATAGATATGTAAACCCAGCTTATATATGAGTCCTGCCATGTCACCTGTAGGCGACATAAGATTGGTCATTGCTCTGCGAAGGACTGTTCCACTCATACTGTTTCCAGACACAACAGGCTTCCCATTACGCCTCACGATGAGCAGATGGTTTGGCACTTCAGCACAGAATACCTCACCATCATAGTCTATCCATTCGTTACAGGCAGGGAACTTGGAGCCATCCAGCCGGTCACCATGCACTCCTTTGTACTCCGTTGGATAATAGGCTGGTTCAAGCTGTTCACGCTTGATGCTTACTTTCCACTGGTCATACCGTGCTCGTATCTCACGTCCCTCTTTGTCATAATTTGAGAGGCTTCCTGCTTTTGATTTTATTACTGCTGTTGCAGACACACCGAGTTTCAAGGCTACTTCCATTGCCTGATCTGCCAACTGTTTTGATGAGGTATAATAACATTCATTGCAATCCCCGTCACCTTCCATAAGGGCAGTGAGGAGCAGAGACAACAATCGCGGCGACCAGTCAAGGGCATACTTGGGTATGTGTTTCTCAGGCGTTTTTCCCAATGGCTTAACTGCGCGCCATATTTGTTCATTGGCAAGCGTAAACCCGTCTTTGCATTCATTCACCGTTACTGGCAATTTGGCGAGTACTTCCCGCATTCTATCCCTGACTTTACCCCTATTCTGAGTAATCCTAATTCTATAATTTCCTTTCCTGAAATCACAGGAGCCCTCCGAGATATACCAGCCGAGGAATGTAGCCCAGACATCGGCGTTTATCTCCATAGGTGCTATATTTTTTACCCAGCTACTTCTATTCTGTTTGAATCCCAATAGTTGAACATTTTGCATGTCCCAGCCATCCCAAGTCAATCCACCAGCTTGATACTTGACCTCTTTCCCGTCCACCTCGTGAGCATATTTCACCTCAAACTCGTCATGTCCGCGCCGTTTAACCCACATGCGGTGATCCGGGGTTACACATAAGTCTATTCCCCGATTGGCTACATGATACATTTTGCCTTTATGGTGATAACGAATAAGTTTGGTTGATTTCTGGTATTCAAGTCCGCCGGTATCAGGATTACATGTAGCGAATTCATCGCTTGCGACAACTTCATCCCACTTTATCCATCCACGTTTCACCAATACCTCAGTTTGGTCGTCATAACAACCTTTTATACCAGCGTTTGCCATAACTCCAAGCATAGCAGTAGTTTCAGCCAATGTGTTATTTGTAAGTCTTGCAGTTGAAGCACCATATGTAAGGGCTTGATCGAGATCCCGGAAGTTCTGATTGGAACTAATAACTGTTTTTGCTAATTGGTCAACTATTATTCGTGTGTTTGCAAACTCAAGACCGAACGCACGAGTAATATCTACTAAGCCCTCTACCGTGGAAGAAAGCTCAGAACCCATTGCACGAGACAGCATGATAGTGTCATTAAACGCCTGCATCTGTTCGGTGACTGTTAAACCCGCTGATCCGAGGTAGTAAAATGCTTGGGCGGTTTGCGTGGCGGCTTTGTTCCACTTTACCGAGGCGTCTAATGCCATTTCTGACATTTGAACAAATTGTTCTGCAGATGTTTCACTAACCGAAGTAGCGTGACGGATGGCTTTATCAAACTTACCAAATTCACGCTCTATAAGAAGCAAAGAGCCAGCGCCTACAACCCCTAATTTTATAAATGAGGAGCTAAGCTTGTTAATGGATGTGTTGATGCCGACCATCGGCCCACGCCATCCTGCTGTATTTAACTTTAAATATCCGGTTACTGAACCAATGTTAAACACTATGACCTCTTGGCTTAAACACCTTCATAATATTCATAATATGATCCGTGCGCCATGCTCTGCTTTCTGCTGCTGTTTGATATAGCTCAAGGTCTTCCATTGCCTTTTCTCGATTTATTCCGTCTGTGTTGCCTATCCCGATCCCATGTGCAAGAGTTGCAATGCTGCGCCTTCTTATTGCTTCGGCTTGCTTGAGCCAGTAGTTTTTTTCTCTTATTCCCATTTCTAAGAGTTCATGGATGTTGAATAAACCCGGGAAGGTCGAACTTATTATTGCTATTTCACCTGCTCGACCTTTGGGTCTTTTTTTCCTTCGATCTCCTCGTTAATCGACCCCATGACTTCCTGTACGAGCCTATTGAGTTTACGCATACCAAGAGATATGAATTCATCTTTATCTCCACCCATGACTTCAGACATTATAGCTGCCATTTCCTCATTGCTTTTCATTGACGCTTTCATTATTTCTTCGTCAATTACATCGCTATCGGTAGAGGCTTCCTTTATAGCCTCTTCTGCGGCTTTGGCTTTCCTCGCTACTTTGTCGATTTTTGTCATTAATTCACGAGAGATGTCTTCCAATACATATTTTTTCTCTCTAATAGTGATCTCGATAGGTTCGCACAATTCATCAATGTTAATTGTCTTCACGATTTTCTCCTTTTAAATTAATAAGATGCCCCTGTGGCAACTGTGCCAGCAGAGTAGAGTTGTTTGCTTGTGTCGTCTGGATGAGCTTTAAACTCTATTCCATACACCCTCTGCGAACCTTCTGTGGCTGCAAATGTCACGTCAAAATTAGGACAAGGATAGGTTCGCTCAAGTCTCAGCCATTTTCCATTTGCTACAGCAATTCCATCAACAATAGGCTTAACAAACAATGGCAATCCATTGTCATATTCAGACAGCCCAACCATTCCACCCGTTCCTGCGGCTTTTATTTCCACCGCACCACTCGCTCCACCTGAATTAGTTCCTCCGGGAGTGAGTGTAGCAAACAAAGCAAGAGTGAGTCTTGTTGCTGGTATAATAACCTTGCACTCAGAATAACCCAAAAATACATGGTCAACCGGAGTGCTTCCATAAAGAGCCTCTTTTACTGCTGCGGCATCCCCTACGAGCGTCCATCTTACTTCCTCAAAGATTTCGTCTATAGAGTCTGCTCCCCACACAGCAATTGCTGGCCCTAAGTCTTGTAAAGGCCCAAAAGCCATAATATTCTCCTTTATAACATATTTGTCACATTAACGTTAATTGGAACTGAATATACATATCTTCTACCCTTTCTATCCAGACCGATGTAATTGGGCGTATTGCATCTAAAGTTGCATACATAAACCGGCCCACTGCCTATTGCAGTTAAGCTAATTTGCATTTTACGATGCAGCAAATCAAACACGATCCATGCGTTATCTCGTGCCGTGAATTGTGTATCGCCTCTCGAATATGCAAGAAGAGGCACTTGGCGTAATCCATCAATAGAAGCATCTGCCAGACCAGCAGACGGTTCTGCGATGATTATGCAAGTAGCTGTTACGGTAACAACATCGCTTATTGCAAATAATGTCGTTCCCACAACAAAGCTCGTATTGTCTTCTATATAATTGACTATTTCTTTTATCATAACTTTATAGCCTTGGCTATAATACCATAATATGTCACAGCGTTTCCATACAACTTAGACGATAGGTAATATCTTCCTGCAAGAGCTTCTGTTTTCTCTATAAATTGCTCATGTTGTATATTCGCATACGGAGCATTAAACACCACTGCTGCTTGATGAGTAAGTGGCATGATAGGTTCGCCTCCATATACTTTCGGCTGGTATTTACCAGTAGCAAACTCACCATAATGCTGAGAAGAGCGTGTTTTTTTACGATCAACAAATACGGCACCAGAAGCTCTAAGCTCACCAGCTTTACGATCAGATGCAGTATATGAGTCGCCATGGCTTCCGGGCGTCCATTTACCGCCATATCCGGGTCTTTTAATAGGTACTGTGTCTTGTTGCACAACAGCATCGATCATGAGCCTGTTGCCTGCCGCACCCAATCCTGCCATTATTTTTGCAGGCATTATCACGGTGTTAAGCAGATTAAGCCTTCTCATCGCTTTCGTACAGTCTAAATACATGTGTCTGCTTTTAAGCAACGTAAACCTCAGTACACCTTATGCTAAAATCTCTTGGGTTAGTTATTTTAATTATAGAGCGCGTTGAGCCACCAAATATAATTTTATCTTTATATGAAATAGTGTTTGATGCACGAGTAGCAAAGCCGGATATAATAATAGTGCGAGGTCGTAGTCTTACTTTTGCCGTGCTTGTAATAATCTGACCTTGAGCATTCTCTATTCTGCGTTCGCCGTAATCAATAAAACCCTTTACAGATACGTCTTCAGGCGTAAGAGGTTCTTGCCATTTATCTGCACCTTTATCCATGCGGAGTGTTATGCTGTCTTTACAATAAGAACCTATCATGGACTGACCTCTATATCTACTATAAAACAAGCCATTCTGTTGCAACGAGAACACTCACAAGGAAACTTCATTGGTACTAGATAAACTGCAATATGCTCGTGTCCGCAATGACTACATGCTACCTTATTCGTTCCGTAACGGTTGAGAGGGCTTTTAGTTAAATCAGGCATTACTTACCTTGTCCGGGGCATTTTTCACCCCGCTGAATGCGTTTACCCGTGTTACCATATTGTGTTTTTTGGGCAGAGTCTTTGTAGGGCCCGGTTCCATCTCGCTTGCCTCTTCGTGTTGCGCTCATCGTATTCTCCTTATTTGCTTTCTGCTGTTAGACTAGTTGTGTTGAGAGCAGTGGACTTGATGGCCGTACTGCCTGAGTGCGTACTTGGGCTTGAGAAACATCGTTTAATCCATCGAGCCCTTCATCCAACTCTGTCTGTGTTAATGCTGATTTTAAATTTATCACGACACTACTCCAAGTGATGCCTGAACTGTGTAACTTGCGATTGAATCCGGGTCTAATACAGCCACGGAAGATACCTGCACATAATTAGGCAAGTGACCGTCAAACGATAACATTAAATCACCATCTTCAGTTACAGTATGTGTTGCGCCTGTAGCGCTCATATTTGACCATCCCACGGTATCATTGAAGCGACCTTCCAGAGTAAACACATAAGATTCCCCAGCCGCCATGTTTGCTGTATTGATTGTTAATAGCAAATCTCTACACGCTGGACAGTTAAGCGTATCTGTGTTAAGAGTTATTACGTCGCCTTTAGCGCTATAATCTTTTGCATATAACATGATTGCTCCTTGTTTTAATAGTCATTGTTTGTATCGGTTAATCTATTGCCAAAGGCATCGTAATCGACGCTTTCTTCTGGATTACGTGCTATATCTACAAAATAAGCTGGTTTCACGTTACTATAAGATGCCAACAATTTTTTCACAATAACAGGTGTTGGTAACTGAATATTGTCTTGATCTTTATATTTTTCTTTTACCACTCCAGCATACAACACATTCTGCACCTGTAGCCCCATGCGCAGATCAATATCGGGCTGTTGCTGTAATAGAAAGAATGCCTCTTCGCACTGAGCATCTTTCATGTTTTGGGTTGCTGTTGTTGGGAAGTCATATTCGCCGCTATTAAGCCATTTATATGCAGTAATCAGTGCGGGGATGTTGTCGTCAGCATCGTCAGTCCAATAATCGCTTGACCTGAGACGCGCGTCAAAAAAAGTATTTGCCTCTGCTTCTGTAACCCAACTATTTGTTCCGACTGTTATAGTAGCAGCCATAGTATACCCCTTTTATCATATACACAATATATGGTGTTTATTGCATTTGTAAAGCATTTTTTTCATCTTTATATAGTTTTCGCAAATATTCACCATAAGAACCACTGTTTATTTCTTCTGATAATAAGCGGAATTTGTCTAAATCAATATACCTCATTCTGTACGCAGTTTCCTCTGGACTGGCTATAATAATGCCTTGACGCTCTTCTATTGCTTGAACAAAGTTGGATGCCTGCATAAGAGACTGACAAGTTCCTGCATCAAGCCACGCGATTCCACGCCCCATAATATTAACAGATAATTTACCTTCAGTTATATATGCCAAATTAATATCTGTTATTTCCAGTTCGCCACGGGCTGATGGCTTTAAATTCTTTGCAAGCTCTACAACATGATTGTCATAGAAATAAATCCCCGGTACCGCATAATTAGAACGTGGATATGGTGGTTTCTCTTCAATAGATATTACTTTATTCTCTTTATCAAACTCTACCACGCCATAACGCTCTGGGTTTGTTACATAATATGCAAATATCGTTGCTCCTTCTTTGTTCAGATATGTTGCAGATTGCAACATCTTAGATAATCCCTGACCATAACATATATTATCTCCGAGCATTAAACATACGCCATCTTCTCCGATAAACTCCTCTCCAAGAATAAAGGCATCTGCTAATCCACGAGGCTTTAATTGTATGCAATAATCAAAGTTTAATCCCCATTGCGATCCATCTCTCAATAACCTTCGCATTTGATCGATTGCGTTTGGTGTGCTTATAATAAGAATATCCCTTATTCCGGCAAGCATCATCATGGAAAGAGGATAATAGATCATGGGCTTGTCGTATATGGGTAGTAACTGCTTGTTTACACTTCTTGTTATTGGATATAATCGGGTATTATTCCCGCCGGCGAGTAGAATTCCTTTTGTCATTGCAATGCCTCCCAACATCTCTTTACTTCGGTCATTAGGCTCGGTGGTTGGTAAAACTGCTTCAGCTTATCAAGATTCATTATGTTATTCACCAGATACAACTGCTCTCTCTCATGCAACTCCTCTTCCGTAATCCCTATCCCCTTCAACCTGACCGTATTCGCCAGAGTCATGACCGTAGATATTCCATCACACGCAACATTGAACGCACCCGATTGTCTACGATTGAGCAGTGCCGCGATCGCTTCAACAAGCACACTTACGCTAATATAACTATTAAACGCGTTGAGGTAGTGAGTGAACTTAGGCAGCTTGCACAGCAAATTACCCTTATCCTCGAAGTCACCAAATAGCAACCGAGGTCTTAATACCAAATCCCCCTCATTAAGCCCTTTCTCCCCCACCCACTTCGTAATAGTATAATTACAATGGGCTGTCATGAAGTCATCCTCGGAGTACGGGTATGAACCGCTATCATACAAACATCCGGTGGATATATGCACGAACTTCTTGCCTTGAGCCTTACAGAACGCGCTGAGTAGATGAGGAATATCACCGTTGACCCACAGCGCTTCACGGAAGTTCTCCTCTTTCTCACACCACCTTGTGTTTGCTTTAGCCATGCAGTTGATAACAACGTCATAGTTCATCAACTTAGCCAACTGATGTGCCAACATCAAGCGTGTCGAGTTTGGTAAGAAGTAAAGCTTATCCTTTCCCCATACCTCATATCCCTTTTCCTCAAACTTCTTACCCAGAAACCCTTTTCCCAATACTATTGTTTTCATTTCTTTACCCTTTCTCATATATACATTTTTGCCTGAAGACGTGTCTCTCTGGGCCCGGAAGACCCATAAGATTAGCAGTGTCTCCGGCATACGTTAACTTGTCAATATTTATTATTCTAACATCTTTATCAGCTTCAAGCATATAATGAATGAAATTTGAACCGATGAATCCTGCGCCACCTGTTACAAGAATATTCTTCATTTCACACCTCAATCGTAAAATATTACACCGACTCTATAGAAATACCCTTTGGCCGGAACCTTAATCTCAATACCCTGTTTAGCCAAGGTAGCTATTACATTCAGTCCTGCCGCCTCAATAGGTATTAACGATTCATCCGGCTTTGGGCAAGGAAATGAGCACTTTTTACATAGCTTACATGAACCTGCCCCAAAACCTATACTGAAGTAATGCCCTTTCTCAAATAACGCTTTTCTCTCGGAGAGAATCTTTCTATGTATACTCAGGCTGCTCTTTTTTCCCTGTGTGAGATAATCGCCCGCCACGACAAACTTCTCAACATAGAGGATGCCGTGCTCGTATTGAGGCAACAACTGACTATAATACCCAAAAGATTCAATGTGCGGTGGGCATGTTGCCTTCTTACCGTACCGCTCACATGACTTACACATCTCGACGACCTTGGGGTCAAATATCAAGTCCTCTTTGGGATTTATGCTCACTTCTCTCATAGCGCACCATCAACAAAAATTGAATCAACCACGGTATGCTCAGAAAGGGACAATAGGAATATAATTGTTTTCAATATATCCCGTTCCTGAACGAAATTAACATGGTCGAGTTTCCCCTTGTAGCGCTCGTGACTTGAGTCGGTATCAACCGCCGCGGGGTGTAATGATGTAGCCTTTATCCCGTATTGCCTATTCTCAACCCTCACAGAATCAGTCATAGATATTGCGGCACGTTTCATTGCTGAATAAGCACTTTTACCCGGTACAGCAGAAAGCCCACGGATAGACGATATGCTTATAATATGACCGCTTCTCTGTTTCCTCATTACCGGGATGACTTCTTGGCAGATAAACAGATACCCTTTAACCGTAACTCCATACAACTCATCAATAACATCTTCCTTTACATCCAACATATCATCATACAGTATTAAGCCAGCATTATAGATCATTACATCTATACGCCCGAATTTTCGTATCGTAGCGTCGGTAAAGCGCACCACATCGTTGTGCTTTCTCAAATCGCATTTCATGGAGAGCAGATCATCCGTTTCTGATTCAGCAATTTTCCTGCTGCATGTACTTATTAGATAATCTGGGGATAAGGAGTCAACCAAGTATTTGCCAATTCCCCGCGAACCGCCCGTAATCAGAATAACCTTTTTCATTTAATCCCCCGGATGCCATCACATATACCTGTGGTTGAGATATGGGAATTTCTTGGTAAAAACCTAATAACTACTCCACAGTCTTTCAATTTATACTCCCATTCTGACCATTCCTTATCCCCATACCAATCATCTCCTATAAACACCACATCAAACTTCATCCTACACCATTCTTCCCATACATTGCGGGTATACGCTTCCACTACCGCATCCACGCAACCCATCGCCCCTACTATTTCAACCCTTTGTTGGAGCGGTATATAAGGTTTACTCCCTTTATACTCCTCCACTAAGTCATCCGCCAGCACACCAACTATCAGCTTATCACAAAGTGCTTTAGCAGTTATCAGAGAACGTAAATGCCCTATATGGAACAAGTCAAATGTTCCGGGCTTGTATCCTATACTATCCAAAGTAATGCCCCATTTCTTACACGCCAGCTTTTCCAGCTTCGTCGGTCTTTATTCTCCAGTTGGTATAACAAGCCTTTAAATAGTCCTCAACCGGGTGCGGAACAGCATACTCTTTACCTTTATACGTTACCGTATCAAATTTAGCATAATATTCGCCCGGTTTTCTAAAGAAGATGTCCAGCAGAATATTGTCTCTGTAAAAGTGAATGTTTTTGGTAGCCGCAAAGGCGTAACCTCTCTTAAAGCCAGAACCTACAAGTGCCTCTTCTAAGTCGGGGGTAAGCCAGTTCGTCTCGGTAATGGCGACCACATCCAAATCATTATCTCCGGGTATATGCCCTCCATCTCTAACGAATCCCAAGCATAAACCATACGCCAGACATGCAGGTATCTTTAACTTCTTAGTAATCTGAATAAAGTCATCAAGAGCCTTCTCTGCGACCTCTGGTATTTCAGAAGGCTCTTTTATCCCATATAGGAATTCCTTTGCCATTTCTTACCCCTTTTTAATTTTACTCCAACTAACTATTTTTTTAGACGCATTTTTCATATAATATTCTTGGTCAGCGGTTAGATTGTTTGGATCGACATACCAATCTAAATGTCGTGCCGCAAACGGTTCTTTTACTCTAATCCCGGGTTGCAATCGTGACCATTGTGTGCCTGATCTACGCATCCCAAATGTTGTGTCTATCGGAGCATGTATATAATCAATGCGAAAATATTCTGATGCACTATTTTCATATCCAACGCAACAATTCTTTTGTGAATGAAAATGCCTATGATGCCCAAGACAACCGCTAAGAATATGTTGCTTTAACGGGTAATAATCCGGGATATCGTTTATTCTTAGCATTGGCCCCACAACTTTTATAGCAGGAAACCTTTTTAATAAATAGCTATAAACATCCAACGCATAACTTCTAACATTATCCAACGCTATGTCTGCATCGGTTACAACATAATTGCTTTTTTCGTGACTTTTGAAATAATCCTGAATGCTTGTGTTTGCGTTATTTAGATGATTGGGATGGGTTATTGCCGACTTCCAATATACTTTTGTTCCATTCGCCTCTAATTGCTTTAGATGTTCAACGGTTGGCTTGTATGTTGAATTGAAATCTATTATTACTATCTCATAAGGAGTGTCTAATATTTTATAAGACTCAATGCTCTCCTTTAAAGATACCAACCTATCGCAAGTTAGAATAAATATAGGGATCAAAAGGCTACCCCTTCCTTACTATTGGATGGGTTGAGGTCAAACAGCCCGCCACGCTTGCTGACAGCCTCTTTCAGGTTGCCGGGAACTTCTTTAATTGCGTGTAGTCCTTCAAGGTTAAATACCGCTGCATACACCCTATTCCATCCTCCGCAGTGGTCAAACAGCAGGCAGTCTTTACAGGGTGCCCCTTGTATGCCACTCGCATTACCCATGTCCACGGCAGCTTTCCATGCATCAGCATGGTTCCCTGAATTATACTCCCATGGGTCATAAAGGACGTGCCGCGCGTTGGTAATATACCCCCAATACTTCGGATTCAACAAACACATAGGAAAATACCTGAGTGTAAAGAGGGTCTTACCCTTCATATAATCCATGGCCTCCTCAAGCGTGTCAACCATATCAACTGGATTATTCGCTACTGCCCTTATCCCTGCGAAGGACTTATAATGCGGTAGGAAATTCAATAGTGAGACATGGAATGCTCCAAGCTCAACAGCCTTCTTAGCAATCTCTGGTATCTGGTGGAGGTTTAGCTGCTGCATGGTTATATTTACACGGAATGGGTGGCTATTTTTGTGTAAATATTGCAGGAGCCTCATTTGTTTCTTCCCAGCGCCCTTCCGTTCGGCAACCTTGTCCACAATTTCCCCTAAACCATGCACGGACACCTGCAAATGATCTAATCCGAGTTCATATAGCCTCTGGTACGTCTTGATACCCACGGCGCCATTAGTTATCACTACCGGGTGCATTCCTGCCTTGGCTATGTAGCCAATAATGTCATCAATATTGGTGTGCAGTGTCGGCTCACCCTTCCCATAAAGAACGACGACACCACAACCTCGCGCTCTCCCTGCTTCTACCTCTTGTATTAAGCTCTCCAGAGGGGTATCAATATTAGTACGCATCTGCGGCATCCCCCTGAAATAGCAGTGTGTACAATTCCAGTTACATTTCCATGTAACATTCTCTAACCCGGCTATGTTTGATGGTTTCACTTTTAACTCCATTTTTTGTTATAGTAATCTCTGTTCTGTGGGATGGTGGTATACCTGCCCTCTTGTCGATGTATTACTCTTACTGTATTCGCTATGAAGTATGGCCCACCCATTCGCCTAAAGAAATCCGTATCCTCAAATCCACCACCTGCAAACCCTTCATCAAACCTGAGTGGTGTTTTGCGGAACGCACAACAAGATGCTGGCATGGTAGGAATGCCAACAAAGTCCTTAGACACATCATAATTACCATGGTTGCAAGCGTGTATAGACCAATCCTGATTCATTAACCGTGCACTGACCACTGATGCCCCTGTCTGCTCCAAAGCATCTATTAAACCCTTATCCCAGCCATCCGTATACCCTCCAGTATCATCGTCACACATGATAATGAAATCACCCTTAGCCTTATCCAATCCTGTATTCCTGTTGGCTGCCGAAGAGCTTGGGCTTGCTACCACAACCACTTCTAAATCGTAATACGCGGTAGCCTTTATCTCGTTGACTAACTTTGAAAGCTCTTCCTCAGTCTTCAGCGTGGGGATTATTACACTTACTTCCATGCCTGTCCACTCCCTAATTGATTTAGTTTCGGGTGTGTGTGAAAATACTCTATATACTTTACCATTGAGATACGTTTATAGACACCCACATACCACTTGGCCGTAGTGAAATGGGATTTATCCGGTATTCTCCAATCCTTACCATAAAGAAACTCAAGGAACTCTTCCGCGGGATATGGAATCCTAACACTACTATCTATGAAATCAATAAAGTGGTCGCCTCTGTAGAAATCAGCAGACAATACACAACGGTTCTGCGGTATATGTGACAAGGAACATACCAAATTCTCTGGAGGATAGTAGTAGAGAAGATCAAAGTCTATTCTAAGCCCATGCTTGAAAGCCACAGCCCCAGAGTACAAATCCCCGTAGATTCGTGGCTCTATTGAATCAAACATAGCGAAATCCAGCACCTTCGAGGTCTTTCTTCATGGCTACACGATCCCATTCTGTAGGTAGTACGCGTATATCAATGTCATGGTCATATGGAATAATACTACCATCCCTATATGCTCCAAGTGCCGTACCACCAGTCAGCCAACACGTCAACTCGTGCTTATCCACTATCCCCTTCACCTCAGTATAGATTGCTTCCATTAATTTAATATCCATCACTTTATTACCCATTCTCCTTCTGTTTCCCCAAGACCCATTTTCACTCTTAACGAACGTGTTCCGGCTGGATCGTGTCTTATGTATTCCCTCGGCTTACCTTCCCACACCCAGCCCTTACCAGATGAATGTCCTAATCCGGGGAATTCTTTAATAATTTTATTAGATAGTCCGCGCAAATGTATATCTCTGGCTGCTAAATAACAAGGGGCGCCATGGTGGACATATGGATGGTATTTATTATAATTATACTTGTTTATAAGTTGGAAATAAGGGTGTAACATTTTCATGCTTTCTTCAGCTTTGTGCTCTTTCTGGGCACCATATTCATATCCATCAAGTCCTGCTTTTTCAGTATACCCAACTCCGTATGTGTCAGGCTTCATCATGTCAAACATAGCATTAACGGGAGATTTTAGCATTTCTATGTCAGAGTCAAATATTAACAAATATGGCGTATTGGCTTTGTTTATTCCCATATGCATTCCATTGCCGTGCCCTATGTTGTATCCCGGCTGTATCACAGTAGTTATGTCCGATGCTATGCTTTTTACATATTCAGCGCAAGGATCTCTCTTATCCGAACCGTCAATTATTATAATTGGCATGTCTGGGTGGAATTTACGAACAGATTCATATGCTCTTTGCATTAATGCTTTCGTGTTATAACACACAGTTATTCCGGTTATTTTAGGAAAATATTGCTCAACATTGTCTTTTGTTAATTTACCATCCAATATATCTACATATACTTGGCTATTGTGTCCTATCCATTTATTTAGCAGAGGTCTATCTTCTATATCGCGCCATTTCCCCATATACATTTTTTCTTGATGCCCAGCCCCTATACCTTTTCTTCCAGGCAATCCCTTAATCCCGACATATAACGCTTCTGGCTTGTCAAGAAACAAATAGCCTCTTGATTCTGCCATTGCATTATGCCACAGACTTATATCGAGATAATGCTTTAATGGTTGTCTTGTTAATAATTCTACTTCTCTAAGATATGAGCTTCTAAAGCTCGTTTGCGCAAGAGAGGCATGGATAGTATTCCCGTGGATCGCTTCGGCGCCAGATGGCAGATGATAATATCTGCTGTGGCTGATACCAACTACTTCGTAATCGTCAAGTTTCTTTGATATTGTTTCTATATATTTAGGGGCATAATACTCATCGTCTTCAATGATTATTATTTTTTCACCTCTAACGTAAGGGAAGGCAGCGTTTAAGTTAATATTTAATGTATGCTTGGGATCGTTTTTATTTGGCGTTCTTCTGATATATTCAGCACTTTCAGGTGCTTTTGATGGTATCTTGCCGTCATCAACTACAATCCACTGATCCGGTCTTACTGTCTGAGCATCCATCCACTGCTGGCACAATGCTAAAGCCAAAGGACGATCTCCTGTAGGTGTTATTGCTGTTATTATTCCGGGTTTTGTCATTACAGATATTGCATTGGTTGGTATGCGAGGTTTCTTTGTTGCGATTTTAGCGTAACTTCCAAATGGGAAGCATTTTAATTCAGATTTTGGGTTTAAATTAAAAACCTTTCTTCCTCCTGCTTTCAATGTTGGCGCAAATTTAGTGATTTGCTTAATATACTGAGGATAAACGGCTTCTCCGTAATCTAACGGATAGCCATCATGCCACCACTTCTGCTTCCCTTGTTTATCACCGTGCATATCAAAACCAATTAAATATATTGGGTTCGCGCCAAGAGCGGCTGCCAAATTGATAGCACCATACCCGGAATTACCATTAAATTCTAATCGTTTCGTGCTGCCTATTTTGTAACTTTCTGATTTGTCAACATCTATTAAATAAAAGTCTGGAGGATATGCTTCTGTCAACGCCATCCAAACTTTGTATCCTTCATATTCGCTAAATTTTCGTTTTGATTCTTCTCCAAGCTTTCCAAGCTCTGCCCATCCCCATAGCTGGGGATCTACTCCGTACAATATGCTCGGTGTTATTTTTTCATATGCCCGGTTTATTCCTATTACTAATTCGCCTTGTAACAAGGATAAATCTAATTTATCCACACTTGGGCCGCCACCTATGATAAAACATCGCCTTCCCTTCCACGCTCCATCTTTTACATAGTCACAAAATCTTTTGGGGCCTAAAGGCGTTCTCTTGAATATGTTTTTATCATGACTTACATAAGCTGCTTTTGCGACTGCCGTTCGGTTTCTTTTGTTTCGTCTTGGTAAATCTGATATGGTAAGTATTTTCTTTTCTTGAGGGGAGTCTTTTACTGGGGCATTTGCTTTAGCTATACCACGTTCCCTTCCTCGTGGTAAATTTGAGGTAGACAACGCTATTTTATTTTCTTCTGGCTTTGTGTCTGGGGTTTGATCTTTATTAAGTTTATTTGCTTCAATAGTTTTCTTGCGAACGTGTCCCATTCTCAGCATTACACTTATCCTTTTAAAACAAGGGAGACGGTGGCGACGCCTCCCCTGCCCGGCACTGCCCACGGCTGATTAGGACGTGGAGCAACGAACGATTTGTTTCTCTTCACCAATGGCACCACCGTACCACTGCCATCCTACGGCGATATCGGCAAATGCTTCAATATCAAAATCACTATAGACAGTCAAATCCATACGTGTTGCGTTTTGGATTTTCCTTCCCGGTAATATGATATAATATTTGTCGGTATCGGTGAACATATCGGTAAAGATAGGTCTTACATTGTAATTCGCCAGATTTGTACTCCCAGCGAACGGTTGCTGCACAAGACCAAGTGCTCGTGGAATTCTACCCTTAAGCTGAATAGGAGCCAAACATATAAACTCCGTGGCAGGGGTAATTCCCATCCCAAGGTCTTGACAGTTTGTGAAGATGTCTTCACACGCCTGATTGATGGTGTTGATGTCTCTGATAGGAATATAATCTTTATCGGTATTTGGTACATTACCAGTGACAGCTACCCAAGCTCGATCATATGTGGCTGACACAGCTTCTATCAAATCATAATGATTTTGGGCTTTTGATTCAAACGCTTTGTTTCTGAATTCGATAGCATTATCCTCAATAGTCCAATACTCTTTATTCATGAATAGACGCCTTGACCAACCAAGACCTGCACCATACATATCCAGCGTGACGGTTGCTTTTGCTCCAGACATTTTGTAAAGCTTGGCCTTCATGCCTTCAGGTACTAATGAAAACGTTAGACCAGAGATAACATCAAGAATCTGGAAACTATCACGATTGGAATTTCTCAGGTCTATATGCTTAAAGACCGATTCATATCCAGTGTCATAATAAAGCACTTGATGATATTTGTCGAGAACTTCCAATACAGACGCCGGGAAATCTCCTGACGTTGCAAATGCCTGTATTGCAGCCCTCGCTTTTAAGGGATCACCGCTCTCAGCAAACGCTTGTGAAGCGGCTTTAAAAGGAGCAGTGTTGGGTTGATTCAAATAATTATTTAAAGCTCCTCTTAACATGTTTCTGGCGCTGGGGTTTTCTACCCCACCTGCTTTCTCGAATAGACGCCAATCGGAGACAAATTTTCCTGCTTCCATATCATTCTCCCGCGTTAGGCTACTATTCCAAGAGCACCCATAAGATGAATTTCAATCGTTTCGTCACCTACTGACGGAGCGACAAGAACAATACCACAAAGAGTATTACCTGCTGATTCGTTGGTAACTTCTTTATTTGTGGCGTCAAAATATACTTTGCTAAACGCCGCTAAATCCGCTAAATTGCCAGATGTGACCGCGACACAAGCCACAACTATCTTTGCTGCCTGATAGTTGAGTACAGCAGTGTCACCGCTTGAAGTTGCGTTAATAATAACACCAACGGTATCTTCAATCTTGGTCATTTCCCCGGCGGTATAATCGGCGGCGGCGGTAAACTCATTAGACGCCCACGGGTCGAGACTCGTCGAGCTTCTGAGTTTATAATTTGTTCCACCAAGAGCCATAATATTATCCTTTTAGATTACGTCTTCAGTGCTTCTTGTGCGGCTTTACCGCCTATAATAAGCGGGTTTGAATCAGGATTCATTTCCTCTGTTAATTTTTCATCCACTGGTTTCAATACGTCATTCTTAACAGTGGTATTCTTTGGGTCTTGTAATATCAAACTTTGTGGAAGTTTGTATTTTGACACATTGGCGGGATCTTCATCATTGTCAGAAGTTACATCAAAAACATCTTTAGCAATTTCATTATATTCGCTATTTTTGCTTTCAATGAACTTGATAACATCTGCTTGAAGTCCGGCTTCATCTTCCGCTTCTGAGCTAAAAGTTTTATGTTGAAGTTGAATATATTTCTTTGCTCGATCATCAACCTTAACCTCTGGGCTTGCCAATATGGTTTCGAGAACGGATACACTCTTAGATTGCGTTTTAGTCTTTTGCAGTTGTTTTACTGCTTCGGCTTTATCATTTTCCAACCCGGTGTTCTTTTCTCGTAATACATCAACTTCACCCTTGAAGCGATCTGCAGCACTTGTTAAGGTGCTTTTCGCTTCTTTCACTTTTTTAACTACTGCGGGATCTTCCATAAGATTGTCAATACCAAATACCTGAACTGGAGTTAATTTTAACTCTTTTACTGCCGCTAACACATCAGACTGGTTCATTTTTTTTTCTCCTATGTCTTCTCCAAACGCTTGCACAAACGCCTGTACCGCGCCCAGAAAGGTTGCTCCGGGAAACCCGGGACTGTCTATGCCTGAATTGCTCAATGCAATACCCGACACGTCAAATATTTGAGTAGGCCACGCTTGTTTATCATCATGGTCATACTCTATTTCTGCCTCAATACTTGCAACATCAAGCGGTCTGGACTTGAAATTTGGAAAAATGTGAATTGCCGCAAGCGCACTGAGACGATCTCCTATTTTCTTCGTTGTCTTTCCTACTACTTCTCCTATTTGCTGACGCCCTTCATGTGAATTGCTTTCAGGGTTGTGTCTATTAAAAACTGCCGTGCCTATTTTTACTTTATCCGATAACCACTGAACTGCTGCCTGTATCCATGTTATTGTTTTTTTGCCGATACCGGGAAGATTCATGTTAGATTCGCCTTCGTGTCCAATTGAGTAAACGCGGATATCAGGCTTAGGGTCTGTTCCTTTGATACGACTCATTATTGCAGGATCAACTATGCCATCAAGCTCTGATTCACTCAGGGCTTGTATTTGTGCCTTTAGATACTGGCGCATTTTTCGGCTCCTCTAACGTTGCAAGAGACACTTCTTCGAGTTCTGCGTCTATCGCCATCGGGTTTAAAAACGTATCAAAATATGTATTATATATAACCATGGCTTTCTGGAATATTTCCTCATAGCCACCTATCCACGTATTTCGTTCTTTACTTGTCGAAAGCTCTATAGTTGCAATTAAACTTTCCGCAGTATCTCGGTTAGAAAGCAATTCTGGATATCCGAGAAAATGAACAGGAATACCCGTAGTGCCTGATATTGTTTTAATTAATGCCTGTGTTTCTTCTTTAACCGTAGTATATCCATCGCCTTCCCAGCCGATTAGATTAAATTTAATATTGGCGCCACCCAGCACAAGCAGCTTTCCTATTGTCCAGTTATTTTCTTCAAACCACGTATTTAGAATTTTTGCTGTTGCCGGGTCTTCACACGTCACTGTCGGTGTAGGAGCGGCAAACAATTGATTTATGTGTCTCCAATCCCAGAAAGCCTTATCAATATCTCCCATTTCACGAAGCACATATGCCGTTTTAGGAGGACTTATATTTATTGCAGATGCATTCCCACCAAATCTTTTATATACAAATAGCTCACTCGCTAAATTAAAATCGATAGACTTATCTCCACTACCATCATAAACAGCATTGTTGTAGTTATAATAATCATATGGAGGCGTTGATATTGTGTAACCATAGCTTCTCCATGGAACATGAACAAGCCTTATTTGTTTTTTCTCTTCATCTACCAAGAACCGGAACAATACTTTGCCTTCTATTTCTGCTTCTTTTGCATATTCCTGTGGCATTTCTTCGTCGAGATTATTAAACCTCATGAACTCCTTAACCCACGATATTTCTTTTTCTGCGTTTCCTTTAAATGTTTCTCTTTTTATAACTTTTATGCCACTGCCCATTGTAAACGCCGTTCGCATATCAATTACATTCTTTGCTATCATGCAACCCCACGGAGCGGTATTGTCATAGAGCAGGCTTAACTGTTTAACTTGTTTTGCATAGGTATTATAAGGGGTAGGAGTGCCGGTGTAATATTGATCGGTAGCAGTTGATGTGTTGGTAGTGATATCGGTTGCGCCCTGAATTTTAGTAACTGCCTTCTTTAGTTGGCGCCTTAATCTATCATTATCTGCAATTATTGTGCTTATTGGCGTTCTGTTAAATAATTTATTTACGAATTCGGGCATATATACTTGCATTGGGTTTCTCCGTTTTGCACAATGTATGCCCATATCTTGTATTTGTCAAGAAAATTTTTACTATATTTTGTGTGTGCTATACAAATTTAGTGTTGAGGCATTATGTTTCTTGAGGTAGTTCCTATAAAACAATCGTTCCCTTTTCCAATTTTTGCCAAAGCAAAATAACCCGTATCATCAAGACAATGATTATAGGCATCTATTGGTTTTCCGTTCTTTATGGCATACATCAAGATTTCTTGCCGGAAATGGAGGCATCTGCGATTAACGTATATTTTAGGGGCGCCCAGAACAGGGGATAGAGCACTCTTAACACGATCTATCATACCGTCAATGTCTTTAGTTACTCTTGTTATTTTTGCGTTAGGGAACGCTTCTTGCCACTCCTGAATGCTATCTGGACGGGATATATCGGGGACTATTTCTCTAACGAGGTTTGACCATGGAAAGCTTTTTACTCTGGCTATTACTTTAGCATTAGTTGTCGATTCTTTATCGGATTGCATATAAACTTCTGTTACTCTTACCCACGAACCTTCTCCACCATAATCTTTTGGCGCTTCTTGCCACACGCCTACTGAGAATGGCGCTACGCCTCCAAAGTCAATAGACAGTACGATTGGTTTTTGCATTACCCCAACCGGAACTAAATGTATTTTATCATCCCATTCTTGTTCGTATACGGTGTCACCAAGACCAACTTTGATACATAGCCATTCTCGCGATAATTCAGACATAGAAAGCGACTGTAGTTTACGAATAAAATCTTCAACCTGATAATACCCATCGGCATTCTTCATTTGTTTCCCGGGACATATCGGGTCAAGCGGACAAGTAGAACACGAATAATCTCTGCAAGATGCCAGACATTCCCAAATGCAATATTTATATATGTTTTGACCGTTTACTTTCGCATTTTCAAGCGCATGATCCATCTGACCCATAATGTTATGATTTGTAGAAAACATGCCTAAAGAAGAAGGGTGTCCAAATTTTGACAAAGGCTGCGAAAGCGCGGCGTTATAAACCGCTTGCTCTATTTCATCTACCTCGTCAAGTTTTAGCACTTGCGGGTGCGGGCCCCGAACTGATTTTATTGATGCGGCAAGAATCGATACCTTTGATTTATTAAGAAATTCTGCTTTTGATTGTAATATATCGCCTTTTATTCTTAAATTATCAGGATCGGTTTCGTCACGGAATAGTTTCATGGCTTCGTATGACAAAATAGACTGATCTAAACTCCCACCCAATATTCGTGTCTCTAAACGGGCTCTGCTGCAACTTTTAACCCATGAGTCTAATCCACCATATAAAAACGTTTTACTGCCTGCCCTACACGCCCAGATGACATAATAAAGAGCCTTGTTCGTCAATACATCCGATACCGCTCTAAATTGAGGCACATGCTCTTTGTTCTCACAATTATGTTTTGTTCCAACAACAGCCACCTGCAGTGCTGCTAAAAATTCAGTGACATCGAGATCAGTCTTCAGTCCCTCGTTCAGGTACTTCTGTATAATCTGCTTCCGAAACTCCTCGCTCAGCGACGCTATCTCTTCCTTTGACATTACCATTAAATGCTCCCTTTAGCAACCCTATGCGTTCTTCCTGCGATAGTTCACCCATGTTTAAATTTAACTCTTTTATGTTTGTTTGCCTTTTCCCTTCTTTATCTTTTGGAAGATATGGCTGAATAAATTTGTGATATGTTTCAAGATATTTTCTCTGAGCTTCCAACAGTTTTGTTAGGTCTTCTGCGGTTTTTACTTTAACAATTGCAACTGTTTTACCTGTATTGGGGTCTTTCTTAAAAGCACTACCTATCAGCGCCTCCATATGATCCATCGCCTTTACAAGCCTGTGCGCCATCGGATCATCTGGCTTTAGTAAATCCGCTGCGCTTTCTTGCTTTTTTATTGTTGTGTTAAAAGCGTTTAAGCGTTCATCCCAATCAAACTTCTTGTGCCAATCGCTTACTGATTGTGGAGAACATTTAAGTTCTATTGCAACTTTATTGAAAGATCGACCATAGCCCAAATCTCTCCAGTATTGAAACGCCTGAAAATGCCTTTTATTTTCTCTCTGAGGAGTTAATTTATGTTGCGACATTATTTACACCCCAAGTCTTCAGGTTTGATTTCTATAATTCTCGGATTCCATCTCATTGCTTTACCGCCACGTTTAAACTTAGTTTTTCTCCATCCCCAAATTTGAAGAACGGTACCCGGAGTTTCTAACCATGCTATGCTACTTTCTACATTTTCAATTGTTAGCTTTTTAATATGACTTGACACGTCGGTACCGCAACATTGAACTCCTATAACCCCTCTTGTGGTATCTAAGGCTATAATATCAATTATACCGAATAAATCTCTACGAAAAGCAAAGTCTTTTCCGTTAGAAATATATTTTTCTACTATGCCACAGATCACGCCTTGCTTCTTGAGTTCTCGAATTGTGCGCTGTGTAGGGGAAAGACTGCTCATTACTCGACCCCCTTACAGTAATATTGTCCTTCTTTGTTTACACCAAGATTGATGCAACCAAGTATTTTTGCCCACTTAGTATTTTCACAAATACTATAACTGCCTTTATCTGGGCAAATGGCTGACTTACGCAGTAATGGTTTCATTCATTCACCTCTTTATGATTATACCATTTATTTGCTTCTTCAGTAATTGGTACAGAATCTTGTAATTCCATTTGTAGCATCATATTTAATGATTTAAAATTAATTGCAGCAGATACGAATATTCTTTCCATGTCATTAAATTGAGTAATAGTACAATCCTTCATTTCTGCTATTCGAGTTCTTAATGTAGCAGCAGTTTTTTCAAATTCAGTAAGTGCATTTAAAGCAATTAGTTTATCAACATTCATCACTCACTCCTTAGTTCAATAGCCATCAGCCACGGGTTCGGGTGGATGGTCAGGGGTTTGCGTTTGTGAGTTGGTTCAGTAAAATCCCTATCTCCGATATGTTTAATACGCAAATATTTATCGCCGTATATACGCTCGAACGAGTCCCAATCATACGGATAGCAGACATACCCATCGTCTTGCTTGACAGGTTTGGCGTGAAGGGCGTTCCAGTGGTCGATAATATCTTGGTAGCCCCCATTGGCAAATTCCTCTCGGCTCTCAAGCCATTCTATATCGGTTACATCTTGCACACGCTTGACAGTCGTGGTCGCCTTGATGTCCTTCCATCGGGGGACTGGCATGGTAACAGGGGAATACCACCAACGCCCAGCAAATCCCGTGTAATATTTTCTTACATAATCGGCTTTATATAATAATCTTCCCAATAAATCAGTTCCCCACGTCTCGGTCAGGTCATACACGCCGGAAGGATAAGGCACATACGCATCCCACATCCATTCATTCCCAGAGGATATACCTTTGAATAACGCATCATTCCCTTCTATAAATTTAAGCTCAAGCCCTTCAGGTGGTTGTGGCTTCAGTAAGCGCAGTGCCACTATCTCCTTTTGTTTTGCGAACTGTTCGGCTTCATTATTTGTCAGTGGTAGTCTCTGCATCATTTCACCTCGCTTGTTATCTCGATGGTTATTATATCTTCTCCATCAAGACCTTTGTTTATTGCATCTTTTATTTTCTTGCCGTAGTGCCTTAATAACCAATGATCGGCATTTATATTAAACAGCGTAAGCATATTATTATCACACTGTATAATCCGAAGAGGTTTAATAAAGTATGTCCATCCCTGAAGGCTCATTTCTTCCTTTAGATCAGCCTTTGCCTGCTCTAATCTTTCAGATGCGTCCCGTAAAGTGTTTTCTTTCAACTTTTACCTCCTTTTGTTCGGTGTCTTGAAATACATACTTACTTGCTTTCATGCGCATAGTAAGCTGGTCGTACTGTTTCCGTAGTTTTTTCATGGATAAAATATTCTGACACCAAAGATGATCCTGTTGAGAAAATTCAATCCTACTTTCAATCTGCTTATGTGTTCTTTTGTCAATTTCGCGCATCAATCTGACATCATTTGCCCATGATTTAAGAATTGCCGGTGATGGTACTTTTCTGGTAGGATTATTCTTCTCCATCAACTCATCTAATTTCTTTGCTATTTTCATATCATCTTCAGTAAATTTTACCATTGTTCGTTCTGTATTTTCTTTGACAGAACAAGAGGTAGTTATATCTTTAGAAGATGAAGAAGAAGATGAAGAAGAAGGGGTTGTCTTTTGCTTGTCCTTTTGCTTGTCCTCTTGCTTAACCTCTTGCTTAACCTCTTGCTTAACCAAATTGAGTGCTGGGTTGCCGCCCCTTTTCCCAGATTCTCTTCTAACGTTACGTATATACTCATCTTTAACCATTCGCTTACAATATATGACTCCTTCTTCGTCCTCTTTTAAAACACCACATGAAAGCAATTCATTTAGAGCCTTATTGAACGTTTTATAATTCATTCGTAACAGTTTCATAACCATTTTGTGATCGGGTTGTGAACCATTTATAAGCAAATAACCGTACTTTTCTGATTGGTGCATAAGACAGATTAGATTAATTAAAAGTCCTTGGGCGGTCATTGAACATAGTTGTAATTTTATATTACTTAACCAATCTTCCGGGTAAAATTGAAATGCCGGTGATTCCATCATTTATTTTTACTCTCTCTCTATTCTGTTAAACCAATGCCACGGTAGCCTATTGATCTCTTGTAAGAGTGTGTAACTATTACCTAGTGTGTATAATTCATTATTGCTTGTCATATACTTGTTATCCATGCTAAGAGCAACCGAGTGCTTGATCCCTGTGTTGTCATTGTATAGGATCACTTCACGGGCATCTATACCGATGCATTTGAACGCCCATAAGGCAAGAACTGTACTATCTTCACAGTCTCCCCAGAAATCATAGTGGAACAGGGTGATAAGAGTTGATTTCCAGTGCCAACCATGTTCGTTCGTACTCCCATCTGAACGCTCTTTAAAATGCGACATGAGTGTGCCAATGTCTGCGATTTTGTGAAGTTTATCTCTTTCATAACTTATTGCCTCCTGAGCTTCTCGTAGTCGAATACGTTTGAGCAGGATATAAGGAGTAGGATGAACAGGAGCTTTTTCATTAGATCTCCTCTGGCTTACTCATTTCTTTTATGTATAATTTAATGGAATCAGGCTCTTCGTCTAGCCCGGTAATGAAAGTTGATGCCTCTTTAGTAGTCAAGTCTTTCATGCTTTGCAATTTTCTGTTAAACATTGTTTCTGCAAGCTTTATAGCATCGTCTTTATTGAGGTTATAGTCATATTTTGTGGTTCCATAAATACGGGCGGTTTGTTTTCCTGACGCAAGAGGTGGGTTTGTATTTGTTTCCGGTTCTTTTGCTGGAGGCATCGGAGTATCAGGGGCTTGAGGTTGTTCAATTATTATTTCTTTAGACTTCACGAGATCGGCTAATTTCTCAGTTCGTGTCCTGCCGTCCGATTCATTGTTTTCATCAATACCAACGGCTCGGTTGTCTAATTCCATAGCTTTTTCAATATCAGGAGAGGATGGCAGATACTTAAACAATCTCCTTATTGTTGTTTTTCTCGCCATTTCAGCATAATCAGTAGCCCATATATTGTCGGTTTTTGCCCTTTTCCTGATGTTGTCTATTTGTAATTTAGACATGAACTCATATATGGGTTCTTCATCCTTCAACCATGCGATAGAATAAGCTCCTATAACTTGACCAGCACGACCATCTATACATGGTTTATGGACAAGCTTTGGATTCAGCCCATATTCGATAGAAAATATGTCTTTTTCGTAAACGACATGCGATTCAATCTTTGATACGATATTCGATCTTTTTGCTAAATCTATCATACCCCTATAGCCCGGCATGAATGTCGCAACGTTTTTATAGGCTATCATATAGGCATGTCCTTTTGCCGGGGTAAAATCAAGACCGAGTTCTGCCGCGTTTAAGATAGAAGTAAAAACGCTTTCAAGAGTACACTGTTGTAGTTTTTGATCTCTTCCGACTGCCAATAGTGCTGATTTACAAAAACGGATTGGCTCAACATGAGCGGGTAATGCTTTGATTATTTCAGCTTGACTCGATGTGATTTTGGTTTCTAAGTTGTTGATAATTGCCAATGAATTATTCGTGTTCATAAGGTACTCCTTAGTTATTATTTAAGGGGCGGTATAGGCTCCGGCACCTAACGGTCAACAGTGTGGACTGCTGACCGCCCCATGTTCATCTGACTAGCCTATATTCATACAGACCTTTGCCGTAAGAACCAGACCTCTTCGGTTTAATTATATGACTACCAAATCTTACTTTCCGTAAGTTTCTTAATTGAGCGCTTACACTTGCTTCCGGTGCGCCAGTTCCTTTTGATATATCAGACAACTTATGCCACTTGCCGTCACTCATGAAATAGTGTATTTTCCCAAGTTGAGTCGTGAGCCTTGCATAATCCTTCTTAGGTTGATAATCGGCTCCATCAAAATGAACTTTTTTCTTCTTAAAGTAATTTAAAAAAGCCACTTTACCCTCCTTCCTTTACCTCGCAAAAAAGGATGAAATTACTGCGAATAGTCCAACTACAAAAAGATAGAATCGAGTAAGTTTGTTTTTAACAATGTCTAAGCCCATTATACACATTAACACCATAATCATATATCCTTGCCATTCAGTCATAATTTACCCTCCTTCCTTATTTAACCTTTCTTATCCGAGCAACCCTATAAGAGCTTGTAGTAGATACTGCATCAAATGCATCAGGGTACTCTTTAGCCAGCATTTTCTTATCAATACCCTTTCTTGATTGTTCAAAATAGGTAAGTTCCCGTCCGTCGTTGAGGTTGATGCCTTCAGCATCGCCTAAATGTTGTAATATTTCCAAGAAGGATGCATCTACCTTCTTTATCATCTCACTTAGTTCTTTTTTTGACTGCTCCCAATTAACGATAAGGGTATTGTCAATATCCTCAGCATACTTTTCCGGGACACGTATTATGCGTTTAAAGGTGTCGATCTTGCCGGGTTCGGCAATAGGTGGAGGAGTTTTTGTTAAAACATAATCATTCCAGAACTGTTCACCTCTGTTAATAATGGCTTTGATTATCTCTTCGTTGCGCTCAACGACATACATCTCTTCTGTTAAGCCCCATTTGCCTATCAGTACGGCGATATAAGCCTTATCTAAGCCAGTGCATAGCATTTGCTGTTGAACCTGTAAATTGACCCTTAATGGCACATCGTCAGTTCCCGGTTCTCCCCATTCGTCAGATAGCCCGGTGGTTTTACACTCGACTATTATTAGTTTAAGTTTCTCATAGCCAAGACCGTCGGTATTGCAGGCAAACACAGGATGTTCTTTACAGACAAAGTTCATGTGATCTGGATCGGTATCGATTGCTATACCAAGATATTCCTCGGCATATTCAATCAGACCTGATTCATAGCGATTGCCACGCTTTAATGCATCGCCTTCCAAAGGCTTCAATTCAAACACCTTTGAAGCCCAGATATCTTTTGCAGTAGCAAATGGGTTAAGGCTACATCCGTCTTCATCTGTAAACAATGCCGATATGTCGCTGGCGCCGATATGGAGCTTACGTTCTTTTAATTGTTCTTTTGTAATCATGTTATTTTATCCTCTTATTTTAAGCTACTATTTGCCCTTCTGGTATAAACTTATTATGGCAATGAGGACATTCTATTTCTCTTGACTGTTTTTCTTCCATTTCCCTGATTTTTGCTTCACGTTCAAGTTTTTCCGCTTCAGCCTTTGCCTGTTCCTTCCTTGCCTTTTCCTCGATGACTCGTTTTTCCTCGGCAGCCTTGTCGCTTTGCTCTTGAGCTTTTAATTCAGCGACTTCACGTTCTTTCCGAGCTTTTTCCTCAAGGACCTTCCGCTCCGCTTCAGCCTTTGCCTGTTCCTTCCTTGCCTTTTCCTCGATGACTCGTTTTTCCTCGGCAGCCTTGTCGCTTTGCTCTTGAGCTTTTAATTCAGCGACTTCACGTTCTTTCCGAGCTTTTTCACGTTCACGCTTCAATTGCAATTCCTTTTTCTCAGCTTCTTTCCTGAGACTCTCGTTCTCTTTGATGATACGCTCTCGTTCATCAGCCTCAGCCTTTGCCTTGGCTTTTTCTTCTGCGATCCGCTCTTCCTCCATTCTCCGTTCAACTTCCTTACGCCGTGCTTCTTCTTCCTCTTTCTTCTTGATTTCAACGAAGTGTTCTTGTTGGTCGAGGTATTCTTCGATAGGAACAATCAGAGCCTTTAAAACATTTGCAATACCGTCAATGGCTTTGCCTTCACGTAGAGACTGTTCTTTTAGTTCTTTACGTGTTTTCTCAATAGAAATACGTTTTTCTCTTAATGCCAACCTGCCCACACGAGCCATTTTCATGTCAACCGTTTGCACTTCGTGCGTTACGACGATTGTTTTTGCTTTTATCGCCCATTCATCAGCCACTTTGAAATATTCCTGAAATTTCTCAAGAATATAAGATGCCTTCGTTTGCTCAAGTCCGCTCTCCCTGACAATTACTTCTAATTGGTTTTCTTTGTTGTTTTTCATGTTATTTACCCATTTCGATTGAATGTTGCGTGGTCTTTTTGATCGTTATAACTCTCGGCGTATTCTTGCTTTGAGGCAATAACATCCACGACTTGCCTTCATACTTTTTGCCATTTGCCCTGACATTTGAATGAAAGCTGTCCTCACCCCTGTAATTCTCATCGGTAGAACGAAGAGTTTTTTCTCCGGTAGTCTTATCAACACTCAATACTTCATAAAGTCTCATTGTTTTACCTCCAATTATAACGTTTCAAGTTCGGTGTAAAGCTCAGTCGATTTGCTCACATATTTTTTTAGTATCTCCCGGAGTGTCAGTGTTATCGTATCTTCATCCAAGGTAATTACATCTATCTGCCCGTATCCAATATCTAATTCAACACGTATAATCCTTTTCTCCAAGTTCATGGCATTGTTAATAATTTTTATTTTACGGTCTAATTCTTCAAGTTCGTCATCAATTTCAACCGCTCTTGCTAAATTTGATTTTTTCATTTTACCTCCAATAGATCAAATGCTTTTTTAAGTTGTTTCCCTGCTTTTGCTGCCCTAATTCCGGCATCTGACAATCTAATCAGTTCGTCAATAAACATTTGCACGCTGGCAACATGTTGAGCGCAATATAGCTCTATTTCGGGATATAGTTTGCGTATTTCTTTTTCGGTTATCAGGCTAAACGAAGTAACATATTTTACAGCATCTTCTTCATTTGTTATCATTATTCCTCCTTGTTTAAAGGACGGCATGGTTGCTGGTTGCGTACACACGAGGGAAGACCTCTAAGGTAGGCACCATGCCGCCCAATATGTTATTCAATATCGTTATCCGGCACTTCCACGTATCCTTTTCTCTTGGCTACTGCCAGCACGAGATACGTAAGAGCGTGGGTTAATACTTCATCATCTTTATCTCCAAGAATATAGTCGGAAAGATGATTAAAAGCTCTACCGGCAAGTTCTTCTTCTGGTAGCTCTTCCCAATCACGCTTTCCATCGCGATATGCTTCTTCCATGACATTCTGAATCTCACCCACAACCTCTGTAGGCCATAGTTCCTGAGTCATTTTAACATCATACCGAATTTCTTTTTGCATTCCCATATTATTTTCACCTTCTTTCCAAGCATTCAAGTAAGCTTTGGTCCAATCAGCCATTGAAATATTCATGGACAGCATTGTCCTCATCTGAGCAGCTATATCGGCAGCACTTGGCAACTCAACGGGATTGTCCTTCTTCTTGAAAATGTCGTGTGGGCAGGCTTCACCACCTTCTATTGCACACAGCATCCAATGACCCGCTGGATGTCCGCAGATTGTATATCCACCACACCCTGCGTTAAAGCCATGCCCGCAATCAACTGTCTTGGACTTGTCCTGCTCCGACTGTTGGACAGCCAGCAGTCTCTCAAATGCACCGATCTCCTTGTCGAGGCGTACCACCATAAGCTCGCATGTGCGCCTGATTTCTGCTGTGTTATTGCGATTCACCCCCTCGACAACCGCATAATACTCGTCACAGCACGTACACGAATTACCATCCATTGTGCCAAGTGGGCAGTATTCACAGAACCTTTTGTAATCTTTTTGAGACGTGAACAGTACACACAGGTCACAGCTACCGGCGCCAATTGATATGCTGGGCAGTAATTTTTTATAGCTGGAGTGGCTTGCTATTGCAAGATTCTTCCTCCAATGCTGCCTGCTGGCGTGGAGTGAACCCAGAAGGACGAGCAGGTCTGGGGGTTTCATGATGTCCTGTCGATCCCATTTTACAAGGTTACTCTCAAGTATGCACTGATAGGCGGGACGGTTATCGTACAGCCTTGATATGGTGTACGCATAACTGGCGGCAGGTGTATGGTCTGCATCTATGCTTTGTACCTTGAACAGACGGCTGGAGCGTATCCACGGCGCCCTTACTACATCGCCTACTTTGAATTTCGCTGGCTTCTCCTTGTTGGGATACACACCGAATTGACAAACGCCAGTTGTTTCTAACGTACACGCCTCTTGGCAATTAGCGTAGACGCAGAGCGTCTGCCCAGACAGCGCGATGCCTCTGGAGAACTTACAATTAACAACTTTCTCCCTGTTCTTATTCTTCATGTTCCGATCCTCCTTCAGCCGATTCTTCAGCATTAGTGCCGTTTGTTTTCTGCTTCTGTTTTGGTTTAAGAGGAAATGTCGCTACGTCTCTGATTGTAACCCATTTGAGGATTTCCTCCAAGGCTGCTTCGTTGCTGACATGAATAGCTTTTGATGTTTTCATTAAGAATCGCTTACGACTTCGGGGCTCAACACCTTTCTTTACAAGGTGAGCTATAGTGGCGTCAAACAGAACCTCTGCGTTCTCCATGTCTTCTTTTGGAACATAGACAATATATCTGGTTATTTTATTCATCATTCATCCTTTCTTCTTCTATTTTATTTAGTAGCGCTTCTTCCGCTTGTTTCACTTTGTCTTTGAGGTCTTTTATCGTCACTTCTTTTTTAGTCAATGATTTTTTTATCCCGGGCCGCAAGTGTGACCATGCCACACCCTGATCTTCCAACCGCTTGCGTTTTTCTTTAATTGTTCTTTCTACAGACGAGGTTACTAAGCTGGTCATGGTTGGGAATTCATCTCTACAGAGGTATAGTATATGCTCCATGTTTTCAACGAAGTCAGGAGTAAATCTAAATACCTTCATCATTACTTTTTTGTTTTTTCTATTCATGCGTTATTTGTTCTCCTTTCAGGCACCGACAGGAAGGCTATTGCCGTCTGTTTCAATCCTGTTATCTCACCACTCAGCTATTGAGGTCGGATTAGACGCCTCGGTGCCATGATTCGTCTCCTTTATATTTATCAAGAACCTCTACAACAGAAGGGGGGAAATCTCTTTTGTCATCTCTCGCCATGTCCACACCCAACCAAAACACCGATTCCGAACTCTGTTTACCAAGAGCTAAATCCATCATCCAATAAAATGCTGTTTCGGTAAAGAAATAGACTGTTTTATCTTTTACTTCTTTCAGCCAGCCGATCAGTTCCGGGAGTTTATGATGAAGAAGAAACCATGCCACCGTTGACGCAACCAGCATTACAATAAATAAAACAAATATCGATAAGATGTATAGAATATCTGTCAACATATGACCTCGTTGTTAAAATTTGCTATGAATTTGTGTATTATTTCTACCTTCGTTTCATCATGGACTTCAACATGAATTAACTGACCATTGCGCCAATAAGAAACTTCTCGCAACAAAAATTTATCATCCAAGTATTTCAGAAATCCCAACCTACTTTCATCCACTTCTTCAAAAGTCTGACCTTTTTGCCGAATAAAATCCACTATAAAAACCGTAACTTTACCATACTCCATTCTATCCTCCTTCCTATGCATATATCTTTTTACCAATCATGACGCAGGGTGATTTAATAATTGCTGGACTCACAAAGTGAACGTATCCGCAACTTGGACATCTGGCATCAATATCAGGCGCAGGCACCCATATTTTTTTGCCTTCACGATCAATACCGCCGATGCGTTGCACGTCTGTTATTGGTTCTGCATCTAATGTGCCAGAGGCACAATTGGGACATTTGTTATTTACAGAGTTGTTCATATTAGCCTCCTTCCTATTTTTGTGTGTTGTATATATAATACTTGTACATACATACTGTCAAGTAAAAACTTCATATTGGATGAATTATTTTCCGGACACGCCTATACATGGGCTTATGTGGTTATAGCTATAAAGAAGCACCGGGCATAAAAAAGAACCCCCGCTTGTAACGGGGGCTCTACTACACTCATATTGCTCTCTTCTTATTAATATCTCATTTGTATGTCAGTTAAGTCAGGGACAGACAGGCAAAGCGATAATTTGCCTGAACGTGTTCCAGTGTCATCGGCTCTACCCTATTATATCCTGTGGCGTCCGCGCTTTTTGTATACGTTGGACGTTTAGAATTATAATTGTGATATCCGGTTGTTACATTAAATGGGTTTGGATAATTGGGAGACAGCACATATTGACCGGCCTCATTGTGAAAACCTGACCGGCACCATACATGAAGATCTGGATAGAAATAAATTCCGGGATCTGGAGTTGTCATTGGGTTATAGTTTATCGCAAAAATACCTCCAACATCGACATCTATTCCAGATGTTACCATCTCTGCCGTACTGACCGTAAGATCGCAATCGTAATCGTTTGAGGTGTTCCATACAACCAGCAACATGAATAACAATATTGCAAGTGCAAACGACATGCGTTTCATAAGTCCTCCTTTTGTTATGAGTTGTTTGTGGAGTTTTGATAGTCTTGTAAAGCACTAATATAACTATCTAATGCCATTTGTCAAGAGCTTTTTTCGGCAAATATGATTTAGCTGGCTCTACATCCCACTCATGGTTAATATTAAGGCATTTATAGGATGCTACACCCTTTTTTGATGATAATATACGAAGCATTAATCCGCCACATTTGGGACAACCTTTTTGATAACGATACATCAGACCTTTATTATTCCCCATGATTTTCCCAAGTTCCTTTCTCTGGATCGATGGTATAGTTGAGAGGGCAACGTCCACCATCTATTATAGCACATAAAGCGTCAGTTAAATTACACCACGAACGATCTCTGTTGGACAGTGTCACGTTTTTAGAAAAGAAATAATGTGGACAGTTTTGCAGCAATATGTCATATACAGAAAACCCTTTTGTGGGGTCTTGGCTCTTCTCGCGGTCATGAAGCCATTGATTGATAAGCGCATCCCATTCATGAAGACAATCATCGCAAAGGTGTGTATCTAATGGTATTCTCGTATTAATACGAACCTTGTTTATATGGTCAAACCACTTTAAACATCTATTGCATTGTTTGCCATGTTTTTTAATCATGTCTTGATGCAATACCAGCTTCCCGGTAGGGTTTCTCTTTAGAAAAACTTCTGACTTACCGTTAAACGTAACAATATCTGCTTCGTATCTATTCATACCGATTCCTCCTCTCTATTGAATGATTACCCCAAACCCGCTAATCACCAAACTAATCCCCACGCACATGACCGCAGTTGATATCATCATCAACTTGTACATGTAATAACGAAACGCGAACATATTGCCAAAAGTACCAATTGCAAGGCATAGTATACCGAATATTGCCACCCATACTGGATTTATCATATTACCTCCTCTAAGTCTTCCTTCAGCTTATTAATGATGAATACTGCTATTTCAAGGACACAGTGAAGAATAAAATAACTCACCGCCACGGGCCAAAACCATCTCGGTTCTCTCCACATCCCAATTACACTTGCCGCCATCAGTATTGCTAAAAAGGAATCAATCATTTGTTCCTCCTCTCGGTTAAGGAATGTATGCGCTTAAGATTAACCATGCAGCCAAGCATGACAGCGCGACTGTGAGCGCTACACTTACTATAAGTATTAATAATTCTTTCATTAAGAGCCATCAATGGAAATAGACAGATCAACATCATAAATTTCGTTAACCCCTGATTCGGCGTATTTACGAATAAATTTTATACTGTCGATCTTTGTGTCGGTATCTCTTTCAAACCTATTTAAAATCTTACCAATCTCCAGTTCCAAATCTGCTTTTGTCCCCTTTATTTCTCTAATGTCCATCATACCCTCCTTTTGTTCTGTCATAGACCTTTTGGTAAAGTGGTTCGAGATATACCCCTCGGTCATTTAAACCATCCATACATTTTTCCACCAACCCAAGTATTGTCTTCCGGTCATCCGCAGAATAAGTGCCTTCATCAGCAAAAAATGCCCTTATTCCGCAAAGGTAATCTAATAATTCATAGTCTTCCATCGGATAGTTTGTAATTAAGGTAAAAGTACAATCACACTCTACCGGTGGCGCATCACCCCAAACCACCTTACACGGCCCCATTTCAACACCCGGGCTTCTCGTTGGTGTTTTGGCCTTCCGCTTGAGCTCTGCCCATATCTTCACCAGTACCACTACCGCCAGCACCAGCAGCGCCGCCATTATTACACCTGCCATTACCTCATGTCCTGTCATCTGTCACTCACTCCCTTCCATCATACTCAAACGTAAGCCCTACTTCTCCTCTAACGCGGTGACCGTACTTCTTTGCATGTTTTGCCGCGAGAGCTTGTCCGTTTTTATGGGATGAAAATGTAGCTCCACAATCCCTACATTCTGCCAGACAATGTGTTACCCCTATACTTTTTTTCATCACTCCTCCTTATAGGTTAAGCTTCAGTTGTTTGCGTTCCGCATATAGACGCTTCTTTAATCCCCATATCCTTATGGCTCCAAGCCTTGCAAGTTCAAACATTTCCCGGTCACTGAATTTATAATTTCCATTATTTTTTGCTTCCCTCATTTTGACACACCAAAGATTGTCGTAGTATTTGCGTTTCTTTATTACCAATATGCCAGCACGTTCCGGTATGTGCTTAATCGACTTCTCCAGAATTACTTCGGGGAGTGCAAAGTATAAACGCCTTATTTTTCGAGAATTATGCCCGTGCTTTTTTTTAAGATCAGCCTTAACATCAGCCACACTCGTCTTTATCTCAACCTCCCAAGCATACCCGGCTTTGGTTAAAACAAGTATATCACACTCATGAACACCAAGACCCCAGCTTACATTTGGCACGATGAGGTTTGCTCTGTAATTAAAATAGTCGGCTACTAATATCTCAATCTCTTTAGAAGTCATAGTGCCTCATAAGTCCATTCATAAAGTCTCCCATAATACCAGTATTTCTAATTTACAGGCTAAATCCCATTCCTTATAAGAACCTGCGGAGCTCTCCCACCCCGGAAGCATAATCATTATGTCTTGCTTTGGATTCATGCGCTTGATAAATTCAAGATCGCCAGCCAGATAATCAGCAGCGCTTTCTTTAAAATAAGCTGAATTCATGTGAGGACAGATAACAGCATAACCCTTAGACCATAATCGTTGAGCTACTTTTCTCGCACGGTAGATATTAAGCGTCAAACGTATAAACTTATAAGGTAGCCAAACCGGGTATAGATATTTATTCCACGGCTTGACAGTATACGAACCACTGATATAGGCTATCTTCATAATATGTGTGCCATTTGCTGAAGAGTAACCCCGCTGTCTAAATACTCCCTTATTGAGCGCACGCGCATTAGCATGTCACCGCGGTATCGATAATGCCTTATGGTTCTCGCGCTCAGAGAAATTCCATCTTGGCTTAACATCAATCTAAACTGTTTGCCTGACAGCCACATCAACTGTTTACCTAACAGACACATACATACCTCCTTTGTTAAAGACTCACCCACTGGTTAACTTCTCTTTTCCAATTGTCTCCTGAATCTCTGATTACTACATTTCCCAAATCAAAAACTTCGCCTATTTCTTTTCTGATGTATTGAGCATATTTATCTACAGTCATTCTTGTCCAGAAGATGAAAAGAGAATTAGGATAATCTTCAATTTTCTTCTCTAACTCTCTCATTGTGCTCCCTACAAGCATGTCTGCTCCGGGGAGGATGCCTCCGAAATCAATCACATAAATATCAAAAGGTACATTGTTAAGCTCGTCAGGCGATACATCTTTCTCGAAAGACATAGATCCCCCAAGATTGAGAATTGTTCTCATTTCATTTTCAATATTGCGATAATCATCTTCCTGAGTGTCACCAATGAAAGTTCCTATTGGATCAGTATAAGCTATAACTTTCATCATGCCCTCCTTATAGGTTAAGCTTCAGTTGACTCCGCTCTTAATCTCTCAAGTTCTTTAGAAGTCAAAATCACTCGCTATTTTTAATAATTATTGCATTAGCTGTATTAATTATTTCAATCGTTTCGTGCCGAAAGTGCTTATCGATGTATTTAATTAATGGCATACTCCCTCCTCTCGTATAATAAAAAAGGGCGCCGTAGCACCCTGTTGTAACAACAAAAACTGTTGTCGTCTCTTCGCCACTGCTACTAAGTAAACCTTATTTTAAGGTATTGTCAAGCATAAAATGAAATATTTTATCCTGTCCTTGTATTAACCTAGTCAATAAGGCAATCTGACCCATTCTATGTACTGTCCTGCTTATTGCCCTATAAACTGCCCCTGTTAGACCGCTTATTGACCATATATGGACTCTGTTGACCGTATAACGCCACTGGATGCCCTATTTTGTTAAAATGGAAGCGATATTATATGGGGATGGTACCCCATCAATAAAAAAAAGGAGATCTAACCCAAGGACCCATTGAGGGCAGGGGAGGCAACAATACCGATACATAGCAACGGAGTATATTAGTTTATTATATATAGACTTAGGTTACATAATATATCTTATGCGTAGTAATTATCAACAAGTTGTCAACATCTCTCCCCTGCCCTGAAATAACACATATTGACTTATTTAAGCAGTGATCCCATGTTGCAATTTGCAACGTTCTACTCCTGTAAATCAAGACAAGAAGCCTCTTACTACGTCTCTTCTCAACCTCTCTATTTCCCCTCTAAAAAGCCCTTAAATACCCTCAAATGATGCAATTTGCAACATCGTTGTAGTAACACCTTCACTACAAGCTCTAACCTTATGTATTCATATAACATACTGTGCTTAGTGAAATAAAAGATTATAAAACATGAAAATAAAGCTTGACATTGTATAGCTATACGTTATTTTAGTGATTATTGACGTTTGATCTTTGAAAACAACAGAATAGCAGTGACTACACAGTGTAGAGGAAATTAGACCTTGCATGTCACTGTCTGGTAATACCCTGAAAGACTCATAATAGACGAAAGTATAGTGCATAGTGTAAGACTGGCCTATCATTATACTATGTGGCAAATAGCCATACTGAAGATGTCTTATAGGAGGTAATACAATGATTCCTTACTAGCGTAGACGAAACTGCCCTTCGGGGCAGTCTGCTGGACATACCAGTACTGAAGAGTCTTATACATTATAGTAAAGGAGTACACATCATGACTTACTGGATAATTACAATTGACAAGCTTAATGATGAATTTAGTAGAAAACTACCTATTGAGAGCAATACAAACGAAAAAAGAAATCTCAACAGGCAGGCAATAAGAATAAAAGCTGGAAAGAAAGGGGGGGGTTCGTGCTGACACCTAACGAGATTCTTGCAGTCATGGCAAAAAGCAAGCTTTCTGGCCCACAAATGGCGATTTATTTATACATGCGTGGCAAATGCGGGAAAAGAGATAGCGGAAACTATCAAACCACAACAAAGTTTGAATGTCCTTACAGTTTTATCAAAGAGGATTTAGGCTATTACTCCAAAACATCATCTGGTGCAATTCGTACCCTTGAAAAGAAAGGATTTATCAAATTATTCCGGCAAGGCGGTTCAAAGAATAAAAAAAAGTGGACTTCGATTTACAATTTAAGCGATAATTGGCTTAAATAAAAACTATAGTCAAAAGGGAAGTGGTACTATAGTCAAAGGGGAAGTGTTTTTGGCCGTTTTTTAGGTCAAAAGGGGTGTTTTTAGTACAAAACTATAGTCAAAAGGGAAGGGACATAATATTACCATTTTCTTTTTTTTCTTCGGTTAAAACACACACAGATCAACTTCAGATGGGTGTGGTGGTTATGACTACTAGGCCGGAACTAAACGAAAAATTAATGAGATGTAATAAGCATTTAAAAAAGGCTCTTATAAAACGCAATATCAAATTATCAGAGCAAGCAATTATTCATGCCGAAAGCGAGGGATAAAATGCAGTATGATGTAACGGACATTAAA
>Ga0222703_1000026_pt1 | contig 40881 bp, 45 predicted proteins | sample AntAcemetage1506_FD_179827 | JGI IMG/M metagenome (GOLD analysis project Ga0222703, IMG submission 179827) | Saline water microbial communities from Ace Lake, Antarctica - #1506 | ecosystem: Environmental > Aquatic > Non-marine Saline and Alkaline > Saline | place: Antarctica: Ace Lake...
AGAAATCTACAAAAGTTCCTTCTTCATCTAAATCATTTCCTTTGTGTTTTATAACCCCAATAAAATCCCTTCCATCTTCTAACCATTCATACATTTTCTTATCTCCTGGATTTGAAGGTACTTCTTTAACTTTGGCTAAAGGAACAGAATAAGGAATTCCTTCATCACTTCTTTTTGGTTCTCCCCTAAATTTTGTAGCTGAATAAATATACACATAAAAATTATCTGGATTTGGCCAATTAGAAAAAGTTCTTCCTTCATTATCAAATAAAATAACTCCTCTTAACACAAGACCAAGAGGTTTAATTCCTGTTTCATCTATTGTTTCTCTTACACAAGATTTTAATCTTCCTTGAGAATTATCCAAACCTTTTTCATATTTTTCTAACTTTCCTCCAGGAAGTGTAAAATATCCAGAATTAGGATCATCTTTTCTTTCACCTTTTTTAATCATTAAGACTTTTCCTTTAGAAACCAAATAAATCATTGTCCCATATTTCATATCTTTAAAAAAAGTAAATTATTTATAAAAACTATTGTGATTCAACTATTTAGATGAAACATCTATTAAACAACATAAATTCTTTTAAACATTATTTTAATAATAAAATCATGCCTTGTGATAACTTTACAATAAACAATAATGGAAAAGCGATTGTTGAAAATGTTGAAGACGTGGGTGATTTAAAACTTTCAAATAAAAATCTAAGTATTTTAAAGCTTTCAGATGGAAACTACCTCTTAAATAAAGAATCTATTGCAAAGTTAAGAGATTATACAAAACAAGATTTAGAGGAAAACCCCATATACCTGGTAGTAGGACAGACTAGGGAAAGAGACAAAGGAATTGCATCAAGAATAAGTGATTTAGAAAAATTAAATGGAATTGTCAAGGAAGTTAAAAAGTATTAAACAGAATCTCTATACAAATAACTTAAACCTTTTTCTCCAAACAACTTAAATCTCTAAAGAAAGTAAATTGCGAATAATTAAAAGCAGTTCTTGTTTCAAGCATTCCTGCAAGAATATATTTTTCCTTAAATTCGACATAAGTAATCCTGTTGTTTGAATTTACTTCATGAGAACTATAAGCAAGATCAGCAGATTTTATCACAAAATAAAAATCCTCGCTATTTTTTAATTTGCTTTGGACATGTTCTTTTGTATTTATAAAAAGTTCATCCATTAGTTCCTGAACATCTGAACCCATCTCTCTTAAAACAGATTTAGGAATTTTCATTAATTTAACCATTAACATCTGTCTTTAGATAATTTTATAAGATTAATTATAGTATAATATACATGAAGAAAAAGGTGATTGTATTAAGTCTTGGAGGAAGTTTAATAATCCCAGATAAAGTAGACATAAAATATCTCAAGGAATTCAAAAAAATTATTTTAAAAAATACAAAAAGATACAAGTTTATAGTTGCGTGTGGGGGAGGAAGTGTTGCGAGAAAATATATTTCTGCATTAAGAGAAGCTGGATTAAAGGAAAAATTTCAAAGTTTCTCAGGAATAGGTGCTACAAGAATGAATGCAAGATTTATGAATTATTTCTTTAAAATAGACCCTGAAAAAGGAATTCCACATTCAAAAAAAACTCTAAAGAAATATCTTAAGAAAAGAGATGTTGTTTTTTGCGGCGCATTAGAATATAAACCAAATCAAACATCTGATTCAACTGCTGCGCAAATTGCAAGAAAATACAAAGCTCCATTTATAAATTTGACAAACGTAAAAGGTCTTTATGATAAAAATCCTAAAAAATACAAAAATGCTAAATTCATTAAAAAAATTTCATGGAAAGATTTTGATAAAAAAGCAAATGAAAGCAAATTCCAACCAGGACAACATTTTGTTTTAGACCAAACAGCTTCAAAAATAATCTTAAAAGAAAAAATCCCTACATACATAATTGGCCAAGATATAAAACAACTAGACAATATATTAAAAAGTAAGGATTTTAAAGGAACTCTTATCAAAGGATAATATGAAAAACACAATTCTAATCCAAGATACTGATTTCAACAAAATAAGAAAAAAAATAAAAGAAAACCCAACAAAAACAATTATCTTCTCCTCTGACAATGACGAATTAAACAGAAAAATTTTAGAAAAAGAAAAAATAAATGTCTTGCTCTTAAATCAAACACAAAGAAAAGATAAGTTTAAACAAAGAAATTCTGGATTTAATCAAGTCCTTGCAAAAATAGCAAAAAAGAAAAATATTACAATAGGAATAAATTTAGATGAAATATTAGAATCAAAAGGTGAAAAGAAAAAAGATATTTTAGCGAGAATAAAACAAAACATAAAACTTTGTAATAAACAAAAATTAAAAATAGATTTTATTGCTCTAAAAAAAGAAAACAAAAGAGATATCTATGACCTAAAAGCACTAGGTTTAGTTCTTGGAATGCCTACTTGGATGGTTAGTGAAATTGGGAAGTTTTTTTAATGCAATTTCATTCAGATTAAAATGGATACAAAACGATTAATTGAATCTTTAAGTCCTAATGAAAGAAAAATACTTCCTTATCTTGAAGAAGACATAAACAATATTTGCGAAAAAACAAACTTAGATAACACTTCTGTGCTAAGAGCTTTAGAATATCTTCAAAATAAAAAAATAGTTGAACTAAATTTTGAAAAAAAGAAAACAGTTGAGATAGGAATTAATGGAAGTTTATACAAATCAAAAGGATTACCAGAAAGAAGATTATTAAATCTTTTAGATAAAAAACAGATTATTCCTCTTTCAGAAGCTCAAAAAGAAAGTAAGTTATCAAATGACGAATTTAAAGCATCTTTAGGAGCTTTAAAGAAAAAAGTATTAATTGAATTAAAAAATGGAAAAATAGTATTTAACGCTAATAAAGAAGAAATCTCTAAAAAAAGTTTTGAAGAATCTTTAATTGAAGCCCTACCTTTAGATTATGAATCTCTGTCTCCTAAACAACTTCATGCTTTAAAATCTTTAGAAAATAGAAAAGGAATTGTACAAATAAAAGAAATAAAAATTCCACATTTTAAAATTACTGATTTAGGGAAAAAGATTTTAGAATCAAAAATAAAAAAACAAGAACTTATTGAACAATTAACCCCTGAAACATTAAAAAAAGATTCACTATGGAAAGGGAAAAAATTCAGAAGATATGATATTCTATCTCCTCTTCCTGCAATCTCTGGAGGAAAAAGGCACTTTGTCAACCAAGCTATAGATTATGCTAGAAAAGTTTGGACAGATATGGGGTTCAAAGAAATGTCAGGAGATTTAATTGTCAGTTCTTTTTGGAATTTTGATGCACTATTCACTGCTCAAGACCATCCTGTAAGAGAAATGCAAGATACTTTCTTTATTGATAAAGAAAAACCTCTTCCTGATAAAAAATTAGTCAAAGCTATAAAAGAAAGTCATGAAAAAGGAGTTGCTGGAAGCAAAGGATGGGAATATGACTGGGAAGAAAAACAAGCAAAAAAAGTTGTGTTAAGAACTCATACTACTTGCCTATCTTCACAAACACTTGCAAAATTAAAAGAAAAGGATCTTCCTGCAAAATTCTTTGCATTAGGAAAATGTTTTAGAAACGAAACAATTGATTGGAAGCATGGATTTGAATTTAATCAAACAGAAGGAATTGTAATTGATGAAAACGCGAACTTCAGACATTTATTAGGATATTTAAAAGAATTTGCAAGAAAAATGGGGTATGAAAAAATTAGGTTCCGCCCTGCTTATTTTCCATATACAGAACCAAGTTTAGAGGGGGATGTTTGGGATGAAGAAAAAAAAGAATGGGTAGAATTAATTGCGGCTGGAATATTTAGACCTGAAGTTACAAAACCTTTGCTTGGAAAAGCAATTCCTGTTTTAGCATGGGGCCCTGGTTTTGATAGAATGATAATGAAAATCTTCGGAATAAAAGATATAAGGGATTTATATAAAAATGATATTAATCAATTAAGAAAAATGAGGTTTTTAATTAAATGATAATTAAAAAAGCAAATAAAAAAGACTTAAAGAAGATTGCAAAAATAATGATGGAAGAATTTTCCAAGCCTCCATTTAATGAAAAAAATCCTCTCAAAGATATTTTAAAAAGTTTAAATTTTTATTTGAAAAATGCGGAGATATTTATTATATCAAATAAGGAAATCTTAGGATTAATAATATTCCAAATTGAACAATGGTGGGAAGGAAAAGTAATTATTGTGCAAGATTTGATAGTAAAAAAAGAATTTCAAAAAAACAATATTGGAAAAGAATTAATGAATTTCTTAGAAAAATATGCTCATAATAAAAAAATGAAAAGAATTTATTTTGAAACAAATAAAAAAGCTCCATCAATTAATTTTTATAAAAAAATAGGGTATAAAATAAATAAAGATAGAATATCCATGAGTAAAAAAATAATTTAAATGGCAAATATAAAAATTCCAAGAAAACAATTTGAAAAAGACATAGGAAAATTAGATGAAAAAATGCAAGATAGAATTGCTCTATTTGGAACAACTCTAGAAAGTTTTGATGACAAAGAAATTGAATTAGAAATTTTCCCAGATAGACCAGACATGTTATCTTATCAAGGATTTAAAAGAGCCTTTTTAGGATTTCTTGGGAAAAAAACAGGATTAAAAAAATATAAAATAAACAAACCTGAAAAAGATTACAAAGTTGTTATTGATTCTTCTGTAAAAAATATTCGGCCATATACTGTATGCGCAATTGTAAAAAAATTAAAACTAGATGATGAAAAAATTAAAGAATTAATAGAAATCCAAGAAAAATTACACACAACTTTAGGAAGAAACAGAAAAAAAGTTGCAATTGGAATTTACCCTTTAGAAAAAATCAAACTTCCTATAACTTACAAAGCATTAGAACCTGATAAAATAAAATTCCGTGCTTTAGAAACAGACAAGGAAATGTCTGGACTGCAAATTTTGCAAAAACACCCTACTGGAAAAGATTATGCTCATCTTTTATCTGGAAAAGCTAAATTCCCTATCTTTATAGATGCTGATAAAAACATTTTAAGTATGCCTCCAATAATTAATTCTCATTTAACAGGAAAAATAACAGAAAACACAAAAGAGGTATTCATAGAATGTTCTGGTTTTGATTTAAATGTTCTAAAAAGATGTTTAAATATAATTGTAACAAGTTTAGCAGATATGGGAGGAGAAATTTATGCAATGGAACTCAAATATAAAAAGAAAATAACAACCCCTAATTTACATGCTGAAAAAAGAAAAATTTCCTTGGAAAACACAAATAAATTACTAGGTTTAAATCTTAATGAAAAACAATTAAAAAACCTAATCGAAAAAATGGGCTATGATTATTCTAAAGGGAATGTAGAAATTCCTGCATGGAGAACAGACATACTTCATGAAGTTGATTTAATTGAAGATATTGCAATTGCATATGGTTATGAAAATTTTATTCCAGAGATTCCAGAAGTTTCAACAATTGGACAAGAAGATAAAAAAGAAATTGTAAAAAAAAGAATATCAGAAATCTTAGTTGGGCTAAATTTGTTAGAAGTTTCAAATTACCACTTAACAAATAAAAGAGATCAATTCAAAAACATGGGTTTTTCTAAAAAACAAGAAAAAAATTATGTAGAAGTTGAAGAATCAAAAACAGATTATACAATCTTAAGAAAAGATTTAACTCATTATTTACTAAAAGTTTTATCTAACAATATAGATTCAGAATATCCTCAAAGGATTTTTGAGCTTGGGAAAGTTTTTGGACTTAGTGAAAAAGAAATTAAAGAACCTGAAAAACTTGCAGTTGCATTAGCTCCTGGAAACTTTACAGAAATTAGGCAAATTTTAGAATATATTTCTAGAATGTTAAACATAGAAATTAAGTTAAAAGAAACAGAAGATACCCCTAATTATTTCATAGAAGGAAGAATTGGAGAAATCACATTAAATAATAAATCAATAGGATTTGTAGGTGAAATTCATCCAAAGATTTTAAAAAATTGGAGAATAAAAATGCCTGTTGCTCTTTTTGAGATTAATTTAGAAGAAGTTTTTGGGGAATTAGGATAAGACGCTCTATCTGGGCGTAGAAATAATGCAGGCTAAAATCATTAGGGGAATTAAATTATTCTTCAATTAATTTCTTTATAAGAGAAATAGCCTTTGATAAATCCTCTTCTATAACAAAATCTGCATATTTTTCTATTCCTTCTTTTGGATTTATTGCAATACTTTTAGAAGCAAATTCAAATATAATTTTATCCGCAGGAGAATCTCCTATTGCCAATATATTTTCTTTTTTAATTCCCAATTTATCTAATATGGCCTTAGAATCAATTAATTTAAAATTATGCCCTGAAAAGTCTTCTTCAGAAATAAAATCAATTTGATCTCCTTTCATCTTAGGCTTAGTTCCAACAATATAAGTAATTCCTAATTTCTTTTGGTAATATTCTAAGATTGGAATTATATTTCCTGAATTTAAAATAGAAATAATTCCTTTCGAATTTAAAAAATCAAAAAACTTTTCAGCCCCTTTCATTAAAAAATTATTTTCACTTAATTTGGAATTAATTTGTTTTGTTGACACCCCATTTAGAAAATTAATTCTTTCAATTAACCCACTAAGACCCTTTAAACCTTTATGAACCTCTTTGTTAATTTTATCACTTTCTTCTTCTTTTCCAACTATCCCACAAACAACATCTAAAATATCCTTATTTACCACAGTTCCATCAAAATCAATTAATATTGCTTTTATTTCCATAACAAGAATAATAAAAATACTTATTTAAATTTTGTTTAATTTGGAAATAACGTCCTGTTTGAGAAATAACTCCCGCTCCGAGCGTTGCATCTTCTAATCATCCAAAATAATCTTTATTTTTTGATTCAACTTTATTATCCCAGTTCTTATTTGCTTTTTCAATAACATCTAATAAATCTTCTTTCATCTCTTGCCACATCTTATATGAATCTCTAATAAACAAAGCTTCTTTTTCTTCAGAATAGTTTATATCTAACTCAATTAACTTAAGTTCATTTTTTGATAACTTTTTATAAATCTCTGTTAATTTTTCTTTTTCTTGAACATCTAAAGATTTAATTAAAGAATATACAAACATTGGGACATTTACAGGATTTAAAATAGCTTCAGCAAATCTCATATAATTTGCTAATTTATCTGCAACAAATCTTCTAATTTCCCTAATTAATAAATCTACTTCAACTTCTGCTGCTTTTTCTATATTAAAATTGCTATTCATTTCTTCAAAACCAGGTAAATTGTGTTTTTCTTGAATTTTTTTATATTCTTGTTTTAAAGTCTCTAAATTATATTCTTTTTCCATCTTTGAGGATGAAAAAGAGGTTTTATAAATTTATTGAAAAGCCTCAGCTGAGGATTGAACTCAGGACCTCCACCTTACCGGAGTGGCGCTCTAAACCAACTGAGCTACTGAGGCACAGCCAGACTATAGAATTAACATATAAAAATTTATTTCTTCATTATTTTAAGAAACCATAAAACCAAAAGAACAATTAAAAATGCAGCAGATATAAATCCAAAGACTAATTTTCCAAATCCAAAGACCTTACTCCAAAGTTCATTTGAAGTTACAAAACCTAAAATTATAAACAAAACAAAGAATATTAAAAAGAATACAAATCTCCTAAAAACCATGTTAAACTTCCTTTTATTACTCAATCCTTTAGAAACTTTCTTCGCAGTTGTCTTCTTCTTCACACCCTTTTTTTTCTTTGGCATTTTAAAAATTAATAATATCTTCCATTTAATAAAGATAGATTATCTTATTTATAAATATTCTTATTAAGTTGCTGTTTTATTTACATGCTTCCAATCCATATCTATTGCCTGAGTTGTAATAGATTTTAAGTTTCCAAAGAGAGTTCCTAACCAAGAAACATAAAGCGAACCAGCCTCCTTGATTCCTGTAGCTGACTTAAAATTTATATCCTTATCCTTAAGAACAGCTGTAAAACTAAGATATGTAAATAAAATTAAGATAATTAAGAAAATTGCAAACAATTTATGTTTAAACCTTTTTATCTCTATAATAGTCCAAATAGCAATAATCAATACTGCAACTACCAATAATGTCACCCCAATAACCATAACAAATGAAAACCCAAGAAGTATAAAAATCTTTCTAAAAAATAGCCCTGCAAAATCTAAACCACAGTGTAGTGGTCAAGATATTATATAAAGAAGAATGAGTTAATTTATTAATGAGGATAAAATTACAAAAAGGAAAGCAAAAAGAATTGATTCTAAAAGCTAAAAAAAAGGAAACTTGGAAACAATTAGCTAATAACCTCAATATCAATGAAAGATATCTTTATTATGAATTAAAAAATGAAATTAGATCTTTAAGTGAAGAAAATTATAAACAATTATGTGAACTAGGTGGAGAAAACTTTGATAAACATATCAAAGAAAGATTAAGTGATTACTGGGGGCAATCAAAAGGGGGAAAGAATTCTCCAGGATCTACAAAACAATTACCAAAAATATTCTTTAATGACCTTTTAGCAGAATTTATTGGAACATTCCTAGGAGATGGACATTTATGTTCAATAAAAAAAGGTAAAAAAATAGGAGTATATTGCATAAGAATTGCTGGAGATTTAAATAAAGATAGAGATTATCATAAAAACTATTTAAAACCTTTATGCAAAAACATCTTTAATCTAGAAGCAAGAGAAACATTAATAGAACAGAAAAATGAAAGATTCCTAAATTTATATAGCAAAAAATTAGTAGATTTTTTTATTAATATGGGTATCAATTCTGGAAATAAAATTACAAACCAATCAACAATTCCAAAATGGATATTTAAAAAAGATTCCTACTTAAAAGCTTGTTTAAGGGGTTTAATTGATACTGATGGATGTGTTCACAGAATGTCAAAAAAAGATCCTAATTTAATAAGAATTAACTTTACAAATAATAATTTTACCCTTCTAAATGATGCAAGAAAAGCTTTTATCAAATTAAAATTCAATCCTTCAAATATAACTTCTAATAACAGATTTTACTTATCAAGACAAAAAGAAATAAACAAATATTTAAAAGAAATTGGATTCTCAAATAAGAGGCACAAAGAAAGGTTAAAAGAATTCAAAAGCCTCGTAGTCTAGTGGTCAAAGATTCGACCCTCTGGAGGTCGAGACCCCGGTTCGAATCCGGGCGAGGCTATTTTTCTTACAATCAATAAATTTAAATATCTTTTCTCCTTAAATAGATTATGACAAAAAAAGAAATTGGAAAGGTTTCTAGCTTTTTTAGCCATGTTAGTGTTGCTGCTATAAAATTGACTGACAAGCTAAAAGCAGGAGATAAAATCCATATAAAAGGAAATACAACTGACTTTGAAAATACAGTGGAAAGTATACAGATAGAGAAAAAAGAAGTAAAAAGCGCAAAAAAAGGCGACCACATAGGAATAAAAGTTCCTGAAAAAGTTAGACCTAATGACACAGTTTTCTTAGTCTCATAAAGTTTAATAAAAAAAGCTTTAGGAGAATCAGAAAGAGGTAGAATTTCTTAGTAGAATAATTTAAAAACAATTTTTGTTTTATTTTTTTATATTACGAGCGCAAGCCCCGATAGTTCAGTGGCCAAGAATGCCGCCCTCTCAAAACTAGATGAGTGAGGTGATCTAATCTCGGTGAGAGAAAAGGTCTGTGCATCTCAATGCAACCTTATCTTCTTAGGGAACGGCGGTGACCTGAGTTCAAATCTCAGTCGGGGCGTACTTCAATAAATTTTTATAATCTCCTTCTTATTCTATGTCATGAAAAAATCAGAAAAAATCGAAAAGAGCCTAAAAATTCTTGGAAAAATCTACAACAGCAACGAGAAAACCACTTTAAATCGTATGAGAAAAAAGCCAGATGCATTTAAAATATTAATCTCATGTTTGCTTTCTTTAAGAACTCAAGATAAAAATACAGAAAAAGCTTCTGCAAAGTTATATGCTGTTGCAAATACACCAAAAGAAATTGCACAAATGCCAATTAAAAGATTAGAAAAACTTATTTTCTCTTCTGGCCATTATAAAAAGAAAGCGAGAACATTACAACATGTCTCAAAAGAACTACTTGATAAATTTAATTCTAAAGTTCCAAACACAAGAGAAAAATTATTATCAATAAAAGGAATTGGTCCTAAAACAGCAAATATTGTTTTAGCTTTCGCATTTGGAAAAAATGTAATTCCTGTTGATGTGCATGTCCATAGAATCCCAAATAGATTAGGGTGGGTTAAAACAAAAACACCAGAACAAACAGAAGCAGAACTTGAAAAAGTCTTGCCAAAAAAACACTGGAAAGAATTTAATGCTATCTTTGTCCAGTTTGGCCAAACAATCTGTCAACCAATTTCTCCTTGGTGCAGTAAATGTCCAATAAGTGAATATTGTCCAAGAATTAATGTAAATCGAAGTAGATAATTTTATAAATCAATTTTCTCTTTCTTCATCTATGAAAAGAAGCTCAAGACGTTGGAAAAAGAAAAGACAAATGCGTTGGAAGTGGCAACGTAAAAGACTTAAGAAAGAAAAACACAAACGTAAATTAAGACGAGCTAGAGCTAAATAATTCTATTTCATCATAACAATCTTTATTAACTAATCTCTAATATCTTAATCATGATAAGTGAAATCTGGACTGAAAAATATAGACCTTCTAAATTCGAAGACCTTGTTGGTCAAGAAAACATAATAAAAAGAGTTGAATCATTAACAAATTCTTTAAATATTCCTCACTTATTATTTGCAGGCCCAGCAGGAACAGGAAAATCAACTCTTGCTTTGATAACTGTAAAAGAACTTTTTAAAGAAAATTGGAAAGAAAATTATTTGGAATTAAATGCTTCTGATGAACGAGGAATTAGTGTTGTTAGAGAAAAGGTAAAAAACTTTGCAAGAACAAAATCAATAGGAAATGTTCCTTTTAAAATAATTTTCCTAGATGAAGCAGATGCTTTAACACCAGAAGCTCAACAAGCTCTAAGAAGAACAATGGAGAACTATTCTACAACATGTAGATTTATTTTATCTTGTAATTATTCAAGTAAGGTTATAGACCCTATTCAATCTAGGTGTGCTTTATTTAGGTTTAAACTTTTAGAAAAAAAAGCTATTGAAAAAGTTATCCAAAAAATTGTATTAAGGGAAAACTTAACAATTACTCCTGAGGCAACAGAAATGATATATGAAGGCAGCGAGGGAGATTGCAGACGTTGTATTAATATCCTTCAATCAACTTCAGCTGTCTCACCTTCAATAACAAAAGAACTTGTCTCAACCATATTATCAGATACAAAACCAAAAGATATTAAGATAGTTTTGGATTATGCTGTATCAGGAGATTTTCAAAAAGCAAGAGAAAAACTTTTCGATATTATCTTAAAAGAAAGTATTTCAGGACAAGATGTAGTTAAAGCAATTCAAAAAGAAATCTGGAATCTTCCTGTTGAACCAGAGATAAAAGTTAAACTAACAGAAAAAACAGGTGAAGCCGAATTCAGAATTGTGGAAGGCTCAGATCCTTTTATCCAATTGCAAGCTCTTCTAGCAAGTTTTGTCTTAGCTGGATTAGGGAAATAAAAAATGCAATGGACTGAAAAATATAGACCAAAATTCTTTGGAGATATAAGGGGACAAAGTTTAGCAGTTGAAAAAGTAAGAGAATTTGTTAAAAATGTCAAAGCTGGGGCTCGTGGTGGCTCAAAAAAAGCTTTAGTATTGCATGGTCCTCCAGGAACAGGAAAAACAGCTTTAGCATATGCTGCTGCAAATGAAACAAATTCTGAAATCTTTGAATTAAATGCTTCTGATTTAAGAAATAAAGAAAAACTTAATGAAGTTTTAAAACCTGCAATTGAACAAAAATCATTAACCAAAGAAAATAAAATAATTTTAGTTGATGAAGTAGATGGTATATCTGCAGTTGACAGAGGTGGTTTAACTCAATTAGTCTCACTAATAGAATCAACAAAATACCCTATAATTATAACTGCAAATGACATCTGGAAAAAAAAATTAAGCCCCTTAAGAAAAAAAGCAGAGTTAATTCAATTAAAAGAAGTTGATTATAAAACAATAAAAGATGTTCTAATTTTTATTCTAAGAAAAGAAAAAAACTTTGTGGATAATGATATCTTAACAAATATTGCAATCAAAGCAAAAGGAGATTTAAGAGCAGCAATAAATGATTTACAAATAATTGCTGGAATGGATGACCCTTCAGAAAGTTTAGATGCAAGAAACAAAGAAACAGATATCTTCAGCGCATTAAGATTAATCTTTAAGGGAAAACCAACAAATGATATCTTAAGAGTATTTGACTCTGTAAACATGCCAATAGACGAGATAATTTTATGGGTAGAAGAAAACATCCCAACAGAATATCAAGGAGAAACATTAGCAAGAGCATATGATCTTTTAAGCAAAGTTGATGTATTTAAAGGAAGAATTTACAAGCAACAATATTGGAGATTTATGGTGTATGAAAATATATTTTTAAGTTATGGAATATGTGCTTCAAAAAAAGAAGCAAAAAATTTAGGATTTACAAGTTATAAAAAACCAGATAGAATTTTAAAAATCTGGTTAAACAACCTAAGAACAGCAAAGAAAAAATCAATTGCTCAAAAATATGCTAAGTATGTTCATGTTGGAGAAAAAAGAGCAATGAAAGAATTCTCATTAATAAAAAAAATATTAATCTCAAATCCTAAAATACAAAAAGAACTTAGATTATCTGATGAAGAAGTTAGTTATTTAGAGAAACCTATAATATCTTCATAAAAATATCACTTAAAAAAAATTATCCTTCTAAATCAACACTGACCCCCAGAACTTGGGTCGCTATCTGAAGAATATCCAAATTCGGGAGATTGTATTTCTGAAGATAATATATTAGAACATTCTTCTGGAGCTTCATTAAAAGCAGAACAAATTATACTTAGGAAATTGGCGGGGGTTCTATCTTTCAATTGAGGTATATTTGCTTTAACACCATTAACAATTAAACTTGGAGAACCAGTAATTCCATATTTCTCTGTTGAGGATATATCTTCTAAATGGTATTCTTCTATCTTAGAACTCAAACAAGTATCTAATTTTGCCTTATCAATCTTAGCTTGAACCAAACATCTTTCTGAATCACCGTCTTCTAAAAAACATCCTAAATAATCTAAATCTTTATCTGCTTGTTCTTCTCTCAAACAAATCTGCAATTTATTTTCTTTATCTTCTTTTTCACCATGTTGAGTATGCATAAAAGTAATCTGTAAATCAGCTTTATCTTTTAATAATTCCATGACTGGTAAAAAACCTTTTTCTGCTCCAATTCCATAAGGGCAATAACTAACAACAAAAAGTTCAACAACTGGTTTATCTGCTTTTGGGATATCACCTGTAGTTGGGACATTTGTAGCAGTTGTCTTTTGAGGTATTATTGAAACTAATTCACTACCTTGATTAATCCACTTTCCATCTCTAGTAAAATAAAGAAAAATCTCTTCTCCCTGAACAGATATTCCAACCTTATATATTCCACTAACTTCCTCTATTGAAGTTAATGTGCCAGGATTATTAGATAATTTATTATTAAAAAAATTAAGAGCCAACTCTCCAGCCTCATCTTCTGAAATTACATTTCCAGTAATTCCCATACCAGGTAAACTTGTTACAATTAATATGATTCCTAATATTCCCAAAACAAATGTGGAAATAATCCAAGGATTAGTTCTAAGTTTTTCAGTCATATCTTTTTTCTCATGATGAGATTCACGAGATTCATGATGTTCAGAATGTTCATGATTTTCATGAGGTGAGTTATCTTCATGTTCCATTACAAGTTGTAGTAAAACCCTTTTAAAAAGATTTTGGTGAAATTAGTTAATATAAAACATACAAACAATTAAAAATCTTATTAACTATTTTCAATTATGGGTTATGATATTATAACTGGAAGAAATGTTTCTGACAAAGAAGCATTTGGAAAAAGAGGATTAGTATTGGTTGGAAAAGGTTATGTAAAAATGGGACAATATACTTCTATGAGCAACAGAATTTTAATGGATGTTGCACGAAGCCATGTTATATTGGTTGCAGGAAAAAGAGGATGTCTTACAAAAGAAACCATGGTTTTTACAAACAAAGGGTATAAACCAATAAAAGAATTTAATGAAAAAAAAGATAAAATATTTTCTTTTAATAAAGAAAACAAAAAATTTGAATGGGAAAAAGCTGAACTATTAAAATATCCTATAAAAAATGAAAAATTACTTCAAATAGAATTAAAAGATGGAAGAATAATTAATCTAACTAAAGAACATCCTTTACTCTCTTCTTATGGAAAATATATTTATTATAGAAGGGCTTGTGATTTAAAAACTAATGACAAAATTGTTTTATCTACAAAATTACCCGAAATAAAAAAAGATGCCCCAACAGGAGTACCCTTTAAAGAGGGCAAAGAAAGTTTAAGAATTGCTAGACTCCTTGGATTTATTTTGGCAGATGGTAGTATTGGGATTAGAAAAGGTAAATTTAAAGATGGTAGGGGAAAATGGTATAATGGAACAAAAGCAAGAATAAGAATATATAATGCTTGCGAAGAAATTTTGATTCAAGCAAAAGAAGATTTAGAAAAAGAATTTAAAATAATTGCGAAAAGATACAAAAGAAACGATTGTAATTGTGAAGTTATAGAAACCAAACATCAGAAAATTGCTAAAAAATTTATAGAATTAGGAATTCCAAAAGGATTAAAGTCAGGAATTATAAGAATTCCAAAAATAGTTTTTAAAAGTTCAAACAAATTCAAATCAGAATTTATATCGGCTTTATTTGATTGTGACGGATACATAAATTCAACAGGAAGATGTATTGATTATTCAAGTAAATCAAGAAAATTTTTAGAAGATTTACAAATACTTTTAACTCATTTTAATATAGAATCTGTAATAAGATTAAAAAATGCTAAATTAAATAAAAAAATCTTTGAGAATTATAGATTATTTATAACAGATAATACTTCTGTTGAAAACTTCAAAAAAATAGGATTTCAAAATCCATTTAAACAAGAAAGATTAAATAAACACAAGCATAACAAAACAAAAAGAAGAAAAACCCATTATATTTTAGAAAATTTAGTATGTACAAGAATAAAATCAATAAAGGAAATCAATGGAATAAAAGAAGTCTATGATTTATCTGTCGATAAAAACCATTCTTTCATTGCTAACGGAATAATATCACACAACAGCGGAAAATCATACACTCTTGGAGTTATAGCCGAAGAACTCTCAAATCTTCCCAGAGAAGCTAGTCAAAACATAGCTTCATTAATATTTGATACAATGGGAATTTTTTGGACTATGAAATACAAAAATGAAAAAGATAAATCCCTATTACAAGAATGGGATTTAAAACCAAAGGATTTACCAATAAAAGTTTTTGTTCCATATGGACATTATGATTCATATTTACAAAAAGGAATACCAGTTGATGAAAAATTTGCTCTAGATGTTGCAGAAATGAATCCAGAAGATTGGATTTTAACTTTTGGGCTAGATATAATCAACCCAGTTTCTATTTTAATCCAAAGAACAATAACAAAATTAAAAGAACAAGGGACTTTTGGAATTGATAATATAATCCACAATATAGAAAATGATTCAAAATCTTCTACTGAAATTAAAAATGGGGCAGCTGCTTTATTTGAAGCAGCAGACACTTGGGGAATCTTTGCAAAAGGAGATGAAAAACCAACTCAAGTAAAAGACTTAGTAACTGCAGGAACAACTTCTATTTTAGATTTAAGTGTGTACAATTCTGTTGGAACTTTTAATGTTCGAGCTTTGGTAATTAGTTTAGTTTCAAGAAAAACTTTCAATCAAAGAATGGATGCAAGAAAAAAAGAAGAGATAAAAGCAATTTCAACTGGATTAGATTATTTATCTCAATTAGAAAAAAAAGAAGACCCTTTAGTTTGGATATTTATAGATGAAGCACATGAGTTTCTTCCAAGAGAAGGAAAAACAATTGCAACAGATGCTTTAGTTCAATTATTAAGAGAAGGTAGGCAACCAGGAATATCTTTGGTTTTAGCAACACAACAACCAGGACAAATACATAGAGATGTTATGACTCAATCAGATATTGTTATCTCACATAGAGTTACTTCTGCACCTGATTTAGAAGCCTTAAATCAGATTATGCAGAGTTATCTTTTAGACAGCATAAAACAATATATGGATGATTTGCCAACATTAAAAGGTTCTGCAATAATTCTAGATGATAATTCAGAGAGGATTTATCCAATGAGAATGCGACCAAGATTCACTTGGCATGGTGGTGAAGCTCCAACAGCTATTAAAGCTGAGAAGAGGCTTTAGAAATCTTTTTAAAGCAGTAATTTTCTCTTTATTAATGGTATTAACTCAAAAAACTGGTATAGAATTTGCAAAAAATGTAGTCTCTGAAGTAGATAGGAAAGTAAAAAAAGTTTATTGGACAAATAAAGAAATTGACAAATGGTTTGGAAAGCGTTCTGCAAAAGAAATAATTAATAGTGGAAACACCTGTTTTATGAATCCTTGCTCAGACCTTACCTTAGTTTCTTCTTATATAATGAACCAAAGCAATCTTCCTCATGAATGGGTTATTAAAGAATATCTTCCAACAAAAAATTTTAACTTTAACAGATTACATTTTGTTCTTGAATTCAAATACAATAACAAATTACATGTTCTTAATTACAAAAAATTAAATGATGTTTATATTTATGAAGGAAAACACAATGAAAAAGAAGATTTGCCTATAGCCCAAATTATAAGAATTCCAAGTAAACAAATTAATCTCGATAAATCTCTTTATGAAATTATAAGTAATTTTAATATAGACTCTCGTTTAGAAAATTATTCTTTAGAGAGCAATCTAAATAGATTAAAACAAGATAACTCTCTAGAAAATTATTATAATTTCAAACAAGAAAACGGAAAGGGTTTTATAATCAAACAACCATAAAATCAACCCTCAACCTAATCTTATAAGGCGCGATTTCTCCTGCATGCTTAACTCTTAATATCTTAATCTTCTTTTTATTTTCTTTAGCTTCTTGTTTTATCTTCTCAACAATCAAATCTTTTTCATCAACCTTGCAAAAATCATAATAAAATATTTTAGTTCCTTTTTTACTTAATTTAAATGCCTCTTTCAAAAAAGTTTCTTTTAACTGAGGTCTAGGCATTGCAATCACATCAAATTTTGCCTCTTGTAAAGATTTTTTTCCAAAATCTTTCGGGGTACACCCTTGGGTGCTTATCTGCTTGGCAACTCTTTTTATATCTCCAGGCAATAATTCAACTTTATCTTTAACTTTATTTAATTCAATATTCAACTTAGCATATTTATTTGCTTCACGATTTATTTCATTAGAATAAACTTTTCCTGCCTTAGAGTTCTTAGCAATAACAATTGGTAAAGGTCCAACCCCTGCAAACATAACTAACACTTCATCTCCTTTCTTTATTTGCTTAGCAATTTCTATTCTCTCATTACTTAAACGCGGAGAAAAATATGTTTCATCAATATTAAATCTAAACACACAATTATTTTCTCTATACAAAACTTCTTTTGTTTTTTCTCCTGCAATATATATTGTAGAAATCTTTCTTAATCTTCCTTTAATTTTTCCTTTTTTCTCTAAAACAGTTTTTATTGCTTTTTGCTTTTTTAACAATTGCTCTGCAAACTTTTTCTTTTCTGTTTTTTTAAAATCCAAAGGAAATCTCACAACAGCAACACTCCCTAAAACATCATATGAATTAACTTTTCTCATAAAATATAAAATAAAATCAGGAATTTAAACCTTGTGTAAAGATTTATAAAAATAAATTCCTTAACCTATTTATGGCAGTACCATATTTTTTTAGCATGATAAATCCTGGAACAGTTGTTATGGGTACTTTGTTCTTAACATTTCTTTCTATTCTTGCATATATATTTTCTAAAGTCTTCAGAGATAAATATGGAAATGTCAGCACAGTAACAGTAGGAATTGTCTCTTTTTGTGTATCTACTTTAATTGTTTTTTTTGGAAAAGATACTATTTATAATATAGTTGAGGGATTAAGATTTTCAAATACAATCTTATATGTGCTTAGTGGACTTGCTATTTTAATACTCTTATTTCTTTTCAGAAGAAGATTAAGATTTTGTATGCTTTTGATGCTTATTGGAGCAGGTTTAATTTTAATTGGTGCAATAACTGATTGGTTTTATCAAAAATGGTTTGTGATTATATTTGGTGTGATTTTACTTTTACTTGGTATTTGGTTATGTTCAAAAGGAAGAGGGATGTCTAAAGCATTAGGTCAAGCTCTAAACACAGGAGGAAAAAGGTCAAAACCATCAGGAGGAATAAGTGGTGGAAAAAACATTTTAATTAGAGAAGCTAGGGCTTTTAAGGGAAGAGCACTTAAATCAAAGAATCCAAAATTCTATGGGGGATGGGCACATTTTATCAGACATTTAAATACAAGAGGATATGGCAGAACAGAAAGAGAAATAATTAATAATTTAGGAATAAACAAGAGGCAATTTGTAGGAATATTTAGGCGTTATGGATTAGTAAAATAATTAACTTGATTTTATTTTGGGAGGATCAAATACTTTTTTAAAATCTTGAGGAATTTCTTTTAGATCACCCTTTAAACTTTTTCCCTTATAATCTTCAATTGTATTTTTTCCAATTTGAAAAGCCATTGATGCATTAAAAGGAATTTCTAAACATGAATCAAAATCTCCTTTTGCAAGAGATACAAGATTAATAATTGTTTTTGCTGTATAAAACCCAAACCCTCCTGCTTCAATTAACCTAATATATTTGTTATTTTTTATACTAGGGGTTGCACTTCTAAAAATATCTAAAACTCCATATGCAATAGCTCCGTAAGGATTCCCTAAACTAATAGATTTGTCTAGTAATCTTCCAAGTGGTCTTACTATAAAATTACTTCCATAAATTGCAAGTTTTTCTAAAGCTGTTGATCTTTCCATAAAAATTCAAAAAGAAAATAGTATTTAAAGGTTTCTAATTGTTACCACTCTAAAGTTATTAGAACCAAGTATCCAAACCTTTCTGTTTATTCTTTTCTGTAATATCTCTTAATTTTTCTAATTGCCTCTCAACCCTATCTTCTGAGAAATCATGCCTTTCAACTAAGATTTCCTTTATCTTTTCTTCATTTATTTTCTCAAATTTAAATTCAGAATCAACTACATTTGGCTTGTGAAATAATTCAAAAACTTCTTGCCAATTAAATCTATCTTCTTCAGATAAATTTAAAATTTGTTCTTCAACACTTTTAAAAATTAAAACAGGTTGCCTATATCTTTTAACAATATCAAGAGCTCTTTTCTGTCCTATTCCTGGAATCCCTTTTGGATTATAATCTGTTCCAACTAAAATACCTAAACAAATAAGCTGGTCCAAGTTTATCTCTAACAAATTAAAAACTCTTTGCAATTCAATGATTTCTGGTTTTATTTCAACCCACCCACTTAAAGTTCTCCTTTTCCGAGCCATTGTTAAATTTTGTATAAGTGCTTTAGCGCCAAAAAGCAAATTATCATAATCTTGACTCACTACAGCATAAACTTCTTTTCTCCTTGACAAATAAGCTGCTTCTGCTTCACCTTCTCCAGGCGCTTGAACAACTGCAATCCCCATTGCCTCTAAAAGTTCTTTACTCTCCTCAATCATTTCATCTTCAAGCCGTATCAACTGACTCCCATACCTCCTCATTCCAGAAATGTCTTCTTCTTGTTTTGCTTGTTCATATCTTTCTTTAGCAACATTTCTCCCAGCTTCTCTATGAACATGGATTTTTCCTTTTTGTTTAGGAGGTTTTCCATCAAAAACATAAACCAATTTTATCCCTTCTGACAACAAATTAATATTTCTATAAAAAATCCCAGACAAATGACTAGTAACTCTTTTTTTATTATCCATTAAAGGAGTCCCATCTACTTGACGAATCGTAGACAAAAACTGATAAAGAATATTAAACGCATCTACACAAACCAGCTTTCCCCTTAAATCAGAAACTTCAAGTTCTTTTCGCGGTATAATATCCCTAATATTTAGTCCCATTTTGTTAATAATACACGTAAAAGAAATATAAATATTTAACTAAAGACTTAAGATAGCTCTTCTATCTTCAAAATAACAATTCCACATCTCAGTAGTGTTCATATTAGGACTATAATTAGTTTCATATCCTTTTCTTTGTAAAAGTCCTAGTATTCCTTTGAGCTTTTGTCTTGTTTTAGGTTGCTTAATGTTTTGGAGTGATCTTGAATTTATAATCTCAACATACTCTTTATTTTTATCTGTTTTTAAAGAAATATTTCCTATTTTTCCACTCTCTTCTAAAACAATCTTTTCTAAATCATCTCTTTCTTCAGGTTCTTTAGCTAAATTAGGCACCTCACCTAAATCTAAACCTAATTTCCCAGTTATTTTAACATAAGTTTCTCTATCCCAATCCCTTATAGCTTGCTCTCGTTTTTCTTTCAAGTTTGCAATATGGCTTTCATTTATCATACATTTGTAACTAAATAGTAGTATATAAATTTTACGATTAGAATTATTTTATACAAGAGCACGGTTTATAACCAAGATTCAATACTTTTGTTTTCGGCTTAATATTCTGTGCAAAAGGGCAATTAGGCATATGAAACTTTTTACTTTCTTTTAAAGCAATCTAAGTTTTTCTAACACTCTTTCTCTTTAAAACAGGCTTTTTAGCTTTTACAACTTTAACTGTTTTAACAGGTTTTTTAGATTCTAATTTAGCTAATTTATTTGAAAGTCTAATTTGATTTTCTCTCAATTGCATAAATTCATCTTGTAATCTAACTATATCTGCTTTAACTTTCATAAAAGAATGTGCCACATTTGATTCTATTTTTTCCATAAAATCTAACACCTCTTTTCATATTTAAATGTTTCTATTTGTATAAACTTTATAGTGACAATAAGTATAAAACCATCTAAATTCTTAACCTTTTTATACCTCGGCTTCTATAAATAAATATGAAAACATCATTTATCCCAATAGATTATGATTATTTTGATTTTCAAGGAAAAAATTATGCAAAAATTATAGGCAGAAACGATAAAGGCAAACGAGTTTGTATAATTGATTCTTGCCCTGTTTATCTCTGGGCTATCTTAAAAGATAAATTACCTAAAAACAAAATAGATAAACTAGTTAAGAAAATACAAAAAATAAAACTTAGTGTAAAAGGTAGACAAACAAAAGTTGAAAAAGTAGAGATTCATGAAAAGAATTTCATGGGAAAATCAGTTAAAGCTCTGAAAGTATTTGCGACAAACTATAAAGATTTACATGATATTGCAAGTAGATTAGATTTATCTGAAATAGAAAAAAGAAGAGGTTATGATTTAGGATATACAACCCATTACATCATTGAAAAAAAATTAAATCCTTTATGCTGGTATGAAATCTCAGGTGAAATGCTAAATAATTCTATGGATTTTGGCGGAATCGATATGTCATTAGATGTTGATTTTTGTATAAAAGCTAAAAAGATAAAAAAAATAGATAATAAAACAAATTTCAAACCAAAAACACTAGCATATGACATTGAAACAGATAAATTAGAAATTGGAAAAGGAGAAATCTTAATGGTTTCTTTAGTTGGAGAAAACTTCAAAAAAGTTATAACTTGGAAAAAATCAAAATCAAAACCTTCATATGTAGAATATGTAAAAGATGAAGCAGAACTTTTAGAAAAATTTGTTGAGCATGTAAGAAAAATATCTCCTGATTTTTTAGTAGGTTATTTTTCAGATGGATTTGATTTGCCATACTTAAAAACAAGAGCAAAAAAATTCAATGTAAAATTAAGTTTAGGATTAGACAATAGCCAACCAAGATTCTCAAGAGGAATCACAATGACTGGAAAAATAAATGGAATTACTCATATTGATATTTTAAAGTTTATTAGAACAGCTTATGCTCAATATATGCAATCAGAAACATTGACATTAAATGAAGTGGCAAAAGAATTCTTAGGCGATACAAAAAAAGATTTCAAAATAAAACACTCATCAGAATTAAAAGAACATGATTGGAAAAAATATTATGAATATAATTTGCATGATTCTGTTTTAACTTTAGGTCTTTTTGAAAAATTCTGGCCTGACATGTTAGAATTTACAAAAGTAATTCAAGAACCTATTTTTGACATTTCAAGAAATGGTTTATCAAAACAAGTTGAATCATATATAATTCATAATTTAGAAAAGTTTAATGAAATTCCTGAAAAACGTCCAACTTACGACGAGATTGCAAAAAGAAGACACAGACAAAAAGTAGAAGGTGCTTTTGTTTTAGAACCCAAACCAGGATTATATGAAAACTTAGTAATGTTTGACTTTACATCTATGCACACAAGCATAATAATTTCTATGAATATTTCAAGATCAACTCTTTTAAACAAACCAGAAAAAAATGCATACTCAATTAAAACAAGAGAAGGAACTTATTATTTTTCGAAAAAGCCAGGCTTTTTTCCTACACTACTAAAAGAGATATTTGAAAAAAGAAAAGAACATAAAAAAGCCTATCAAAAAAACCCAGATGTGATTACTCTAGCAAGAAGTAATGCATTCAAAGTATTATCTGCCTCTGCACATGGGTATGTTGGTTTTTTTGGAGCAAGATATTATTCTGTAGAATCTTCAGCTTCAATTTTAGCATTTGTAAGAAAATTTAATAAAGAAGCAATTGAAAAAACAGAAAAAGCAGGACACCAAGTAATTTATGGGGATAGTCTTGGAGGAGACTCAAAAATAATTATAAAAAAAGAAGATAAAATATATGAAGAAAAAATAAAAAACCTATTTCAAAGAACAGACTCAAAAAATCCAGACGAAAAAGAATATAATTTAAAGAAAAACATAAAAGTACTAACCTTAGACGAAAAAGGGAATTCTGTTTTTATGCCGATTAAATATATTATGAGACATAAATGTAATAAAAAAATGTATAGAATTCATTTCACAAATAACTGGAGCATAGACACTACAGAAGATCACTCATTAATTGGCTATCAATCTTCTCATTTTAATCAAACAAATAAATGTAAAAAAGACCCCCTCAAAAGATTAACAGAAATAAAACCAGAAGACATTAAGAAAAAAGCAAATAGCATAATAACTTTAAGCAAAATTCCTAATAATTTCCAAACCAAAAATTATCCTAAAGAAATTTATGAGTTCATGGGTTTTTTCATTGGCGACGGAAGTTTTTGTAGGAATAATTATGCAAAAGAAAAGAATAAAGATTACTGTCTAGGGTTATCATTAGGGCTAGATTCTAAAGAGATTATAAAGAACCTGATTAAACCATTACAAAAGAAAGGATATATCAAAAATTATTGGGAGAGTAAAACACGAAAAGGAGACTTAAAATTAAATGGACTAAAATTAATAAAAATTATTTCTCAGAATTGTAGAAACAAAGAAAATAAAAAAATTATCCCTTCTTGGCTTTTTGATGAAAAAGAAGAAAACATTGCCTCTTTTTTGAGAGGTATTTTCTCTGCAGATGGAACTGTTATGATAAGAAACAAAGCTCCAATAATAAAATTTACTTCAATAAATGATAATTATATTCAAGACATTAGAAAATTACTATATAGGATAGGGGTTTCGCATTCTACATTTAAAGAAAATACTCCAAACAAATATAAAACAAAACAAAAAATATATTCTTCAGGAAGCTATTCCAAAAATATAATTATAAAGGATAAAGAAAGATTCGATAAAGAAGTAGGGTTTTTACTAAAAAGAAAAAATGACAGATTAAAAATAAAAACAAATAGCAATCAAAAAAAATTAATTAAAAATTTTGAATTTGATTTACAAGGGGTAAAAAAAGTAGAACAAATCAAGACTCCAAAATATGTTTATGATATAGAAGTTAAAGACAATCATAGATTTTTTGCTAATTATGTTTTAGTTCATAATACAGATAGTGTAGCTTTTACTTCAGAAGGAAAATCAAAAAAACAAATTTTAGACTTCTTAGAAAAATTAAATAAGGATTTACCAGGAATTATGGAACTTGAACTTGATGGCTTTTTTAAAAGAGGACTCTGGGTTACAACAAGGGCAGGAACTGTTGGAGCTAAAAAGAAATATGCTTTAATTGATGAAAAAAATAATATAAAAATACGAGGTTTTGAGACAGTTAGAAGAGATTGGTGTAAATTAGCAAGACAAGTTCAAAATAAAATAATCAGACAAATTCTAAAAGATGGGAACGAAAAAAAAGCTTTAGAATATGTAAAAGAAATTGTTAAAAAAATAAAACAAAGGAAAATAAACAAAGAAGATATAATTATTAGAACTCAATTAAAAAAACCAATTTCAGAATACAAAGCTATTTCTCCGCATGTTATTGCAGCTAAAAAAATGCAAGAAAGAGAAATCCCTGTTGGAGAAGGAAATTTAATAAGTTACTTTATTGCTGAAACAAGAACCAAAAAAAAATTAGTAAGAGATAAGGTAAAACTTCCTATTGAAAAAGGAGAATACAATATCCAATATTATTTAGAAAGGCAAATTCTTCCTGCAGTTGAAAATATCTTTCAAGTATTTGATGTAAACATAAAAGAAATTGTTGATGGAAAAAAACAAATGACTTTAGGAGATTTCTGAAATGAAAAAATCATATCCTCCTAAACCTTTATTTATTGAAAGGATGAAACTTCTTCTTGGAAAAGATTTTAAAGAATATGAAGAAATCTTAAAAAAGCCACCTGTAAGATCAATTAGAGTGAATACATTAAAAATCTCTCCTGAAAAATTAAAAAAAAGATTAGAAAAAAAAGGTTGGAAAATAAAACAGCCATGGGAAGATTATCCAGAAGTTATGATTCTTGAATCAAATCTTTTACCAGGGGAATTAGGAAGAGCACTAGAACATCTTTTAGGATATTATTATGTTCAAGAACTTGCAAGCATGTTACCTATTATTGCACTTAAACCAAAGCCAGATGAAACAATTTTAGATTTATGTGCTGCACCAGGAAGTAAAACAACACAAATAGCTGCTGAGATGAAAAACATAGGTTTAATTATTGCAAATGAAATTCATCTAGGAAGAATAAAAATACTTGCATCTAATTTAGAAAGATGTGGAGTTACAAATACAATAATTACAAGAAAAGAAGGAAGAGTTTTATGCAGTAAATTAAAACAAAAAGATTTCAAGTTCGATAAAATACTTTTAGATACTCCTTGTTCTGGTGAAGGAACTTTAAGAAGCACACCAGCAACATATTTAATGTGGAATCCTAAAACAATAAAACGTTTGTCAAGACTGCAAAAACAATTATTTGAAGCTGCTTTTGAAATCTTAAAAGTTGGAGGAGAAATTATATATTCGACATGCACACATGCACCAGAAGAAAATGAAGGAGTAATTGATTATGCCCTTGAAAGATTCAAAAATCAAATTAATATAGAACAAATTAAACTGCCAATCAAATGCAGATCAGGAATTTCAAAATGGCAAGACAAAGAATATAATAAAAAAGTAAAACAAGCTTGTAGAATTTATCCTCAAGATAATAACACAGAAGGATTTTTCATAACTAAATTCAAAAAATTAAAATGAAATATAACAAGATATTCATAGTGGGAGGAATAGGTTCAGGAAAAACTACTTTAGCAAATAAAATTTCAAAAATACTAAAGATAAAAAACTATGAATTAGACGATATAGCATACAAAAGAAGAGATATTTATGAAAGACATAAACCAAAAATAAGAGATAAAAAAATAAAATCAATACTCAAAAGAAAAAAATGGATAATAGAAGGATTTTATTCTAAATCTTGGATATATCCTATTTACAGAAAAGCTGAGATAGTCATTATATTAAACATTAAAACATCCATTTCTAAAAAGAGGTTAATTAGAAGATTTCTAAAAAGGAGACTTTCTCTTAAAAAGAATAAAAATCTCAATAAGAAATTTAAGAGGACTATTAAACTTCTAAAATATATAGAAGAATACCCAAAAAAATACTTTAAAATACAAAAGCAAGCTGCTAAGAAATTCAACAAAAATGTATTAATTTTCAATACTAAAAAAGAAATAAATAAATTTTTAAAATCTTTAAAATGACTCTAAAAATCTTAAAGATAAACGAGAAAAAGAAAATAGAAAAAAGTCTACAAGAACAATTTGAAATAACAGAAATTAAAGGACTTTTAGTAAAAAGAGGAGAAGAAAGATTATTCTTATTTCAAGGAAATTTAAGCCCAAAAGAAATTACAGAACTAGAAAAAACAATTCCTTTAGAAAGAATTGGGATTTATTTTGCAAAAATAATTAGAGATGAACCAAAATTAAGTATAGAAGGAGTACAAGTCCTAAAAAACCAAATAAAAAACAACATATTTGAATTAAATAAAGAACAAACAGAACAATGGATGACTGGACAAGAATTAAACATAAAAACAGGAAAGAAAGGATTTATAATAATGAGATACAACGATGATTTATTAGGATGTGGAAATGCTTCAGAAGAAAAAATAACTAACTTCATACCTAAGTCACGGAGATTAAAATTAAAATGAAAATATTAGAAATTTATGTTGCTGGAAAATTTGAAGAAAAAGATTTAATTTTAGAAACATATAGAGAACTTAAACAAATAGGTCACAAAGTTGCTTATGATTGGACCAAACATAAATTAATAAAACCTTATTCTGAAAATCAGGAAATCGCAAGAACTTATTCTGAGAATGAATTACAAGGAATCTCAAATAGTGATGTTTTTATTTATCTTTCTTGTGAAAAGGGGACTACTCTTCCAATGGAATTTGGCGCAGCATTAACTTCTTCTTTAATTAAAGGGAAACCTTTAATTTATGCTGTGGGAAAATTCAATACTAAATCCCCTTGGTTCTTTAATAAGAGAGTAATAAGAAAAGAATCTATAAAAGAAGTAATAAACGAACTTAAAAATTTAAAATGAACAAACAATCAATTATTAAAGCAGGAGAAATTTCAGCAGAAGTAAAAAAATATGCAAGAACTTTCATTAAAGAAGGAACTCCTCTCTTAGAAATAGCAGAAAAAATAGAATCTAAAATAATTGAATTAGGAGGTAAGATTGCATTTCCAACAAACACAAGCATAAATGAAGTTGCTGCACATTATACTCCTTCGCATAATGATGAAACAAAAGCACATGGTCTTATCAAAATTGATTTAGGAGTTCATATTGACGGCTGGATTGCAGATACTGCTTTTTCTTTAGATTTAGAAAATAATGAAGAAAATAAAAAATTAATAATTGCTAGTCAAGAAGCTCTAAAAAATGCTCAAAAAACAATAAAGGAAAATATTTCTACAAACCAAATTAGTAAAGTAATTCAAGAAACAATAGAATCTCAAGGATTCTCACCAATTATTAATTTGGCAGGACATGAAATGAAGCAACATGAATTACATGCTGGATTAAATATTCCAAACATAGATGACAAAAAAGAAATAACAATAAAAAAAGGACTTTATGCAATAGAACCTTTTGCAACAAATGGAAGTGGAAAAGTATATGATGGGAAACCATCTGGAATTTACATGGTAACAGATACAAAAAACATTAGAAGCTCAATTGCAAGAGAAGTTTTAGAATTTATTTTAGAAGAATATTCTACTCTTCCTTTTTGCTCAAGATGGTTAGTTAAAAAATTTGGGGTAAAAGCATTGTTTGGTTTAAGGCAATTAGAAGAAAATGGAAACTTACACCACTTTCCACAATTAATTGAAACAGGAAAAGGAAAAGTTGCTCAAACAGAAAATACAATGATTGTTGATGAAGAAGGTGTTTTGGTTACTACAAAAGAGGATTAATATAACTAATTCTATATTTAATCTCAACCCAAATAACTTCCTGCAATAGGGATAGCAGCCTTTGCAGATTGTAAGAAATTATCTTCTATTTTTTTGTAAACATCTAAAGTATGCTTATTCACACTTGGCTTGATTTTTCTTAAAGCTTCTTCAAAATGTTTCTTCTTCACTATCTTTGAATCTACAGACTCCCTTAAAGAAACCATTGCAGCCTCCCTTGCTAAGCCTTCTATATCTGCTCCAGTATATCCTTCTGTGCTCTTTGCAATACTTATTAAAAATTTCTCCTTATCTTTATCATTAAATGGTTTTTTATCTCCAATAGGCATATTTTTTGTGTGAATTTGTAAAATTTTTAATCTTCCTTTTTCATTAGGAGAATTTACAAGCAAAATTCTATCAAATCTTCCTGGCCTTAACAGAGCAGGATCTAACATATCAGGACGATTAGTTGCACCAATAATTAAAACATCATTTAAATCTTCTAACCCATCCATTTCAGATAATAATTGATTTAAAACTCTCTCTGTAACTTTTGTTCCTTGTTCAACTCCTCTTTTCCCTGCCATTGCATCTATTTCATCAAAAAACACAATACATGGAGCGACTTGTCTTGCTCTTTCAAATATTTTTCTAACCCCTTCTTCTGATTTACCAACCCACATACTCAAAAGTGAAGGTCCTTTAACTTGTATAAAATTTGCTTCTGATTCTTTTGCAACTGCTTTTGCTAAAAGAGTTTTACCTGTTCCAGGAGGCCCATATAATAAAATACCTCTTGAAGGTCTAATTCCCATTCTCTTAAAACTTTCAGGATGTTTTAATGGCCATTCAATTGCTTCTTGTAATTCATCTCTAACATTATTTAAACCTCCAACATCTTCCCAACCCACATTTGGAGTCTCTACTAAAACTTCACGCATAGCAGAAGGCCTAACAACTTTCAAGGCATCCATAAAATCCCTATGTCTAATTATCAACTGCTCTAAAACTTCTTTAGGAATTTGCTCATCTTCACTATCACTATCTAATTTTAATTTTGGTAAATGTTTTCTCAAAACAGCCATAGCAGCTTCTTTTGTTAAAGCTTCTAAATCAGCACCAACAAAACCATGTGTTAATGAAGCTAATTCATTTAATTTAACATCTTTTAAAGGCATTTCACGACTATGAATTTTTAAAATCTGCAATCGTCCTTCTTTTCCTGGCACACTTATCTCAATTTCCCTGTCAAATCTTCCAGGACGTCTTAAAGCAGGGTCAAGTGCATTAACTCTATTTGTGGCCCCAATAACAACAACATTTCCTCTTGATTTCAAACCATCCATCAGTGTCAAAATTTGACTAACAACTCTTCGCTCAACCTCTCCTCCAACATCTTCTCTTTTAGGGGCAATCGCATCAATTTCATCTATAAAAATAATAGAAGGTGCATTTTTCTCAGCATCTTCAAAGATATTTCTAAGCTTTTTCTCACTTTCACCATAAAACTTTGACATAATTTCAGGACCATTTAATAAGATAAAATTAGCATCTGATTCAGTTGCAACTGCTTTAGCTAATAACGTCTTCCCTGTTCCAGGAGGACCTGTTAATAAAACTCCTTTTGGAGGTTCAATACCTAATTGCTTAAAGATTTCTGGGCGCTTCATAGGAATTTCCACCATTTCCCTTATTTTTTTAATCTCTTCTGTAAGTCCCCCAATATCTTCATAATAAATTTTTTTAATCTCATCTTCCTCAATATCTACTGCTTTTGAATTTAAAGACACAACAGTATTCTCTGTTATCCTAACTGGTTGATTTGGATTTACAGATACAACTAAAAATTTAATCTGTGCAATTCCTCCGCCTAAATTTCCAAAACCCATTCCACCAAATAAATCATTTAAGTTTCCAAAAATATCACCCATATCTCCAAATTCTTCTGACATTAAATCTTTTCTTCTTTGAACACCTCCTAATACAACAACATCTCCCTTAAGCACTGTTCTTCCAAGCAAACCATTTCTTAAATGTTCTGGATCCCCTTGAACCATAATTCCTTTTTGTGCAGGGGCAATTGTTATTTTCTTTGCTTCTTTGATTTCTGCTTTAGAAATTTTAACAGGGTCTCCAATTCCTGTTTTTGCGTTTCTTCTTAAAATACCATCAATTCTAATTATTCCTTCACCAACATCAGCAGGATACGCACGGTCGGCAATTGCAACTGTTTCCCTACTGCCTTTAATTAAAATAGCATCTCCTCTTCGAATATCCAAATCCCTCATAACATCTGCATCAATTCTTGCAATGCCTTTATATGCATCGTCCTGTAATGCTTCAACAACTTTTAATTGAATTTCTTTTTTTACCATTTTAATGTTTCTTTTTTAATTCCTCAAAATTTAAACTTAACTTGCCAAAATCTTCAAAACATAATTTAACCATTTCATCCATCATTTTTTCTTGTTCTCTCATAAATAAAACAATCTCCTTTGGAATTGAAACAGCATAACTATTTCCAACAAGTCTCATTTTAACTTTAAACTCCTTATTTTTTAGATTTATAAATTTATTGTACTCTTGCTCATCAACAGGATGAATTATTTTCTCTTTGCATTTTGGGCAAATCATTATTCTAAAAACAAATCCATTTTTGACTAATTTTGCTTTTTGCATTTTTGTACTGCATTTCTTACATAGAATTGTGTTGTCGAATATATCTGCCATGTGATTATAAGGCCACAGATCCTTTTGGAAATGTGGCTAGGGGTTGAAAGAAGGTATAAAATGTATACCTATCGTGTATACACAGGATATACACTATTTAAATGTTTTTGTTAAAAATCTATTGGGGTCTATATGGCTTAAGAACTAATAATTGATTCAAATCATGATAATGAAGGTATCTTTTTCCTATTGCATTCAACATATCTATTTGATAAACTTGGTCATCACTTCCTTCTTTTATTAATGTTCCATGAACCCAAAAATTATGAGTGTCATTAAGAATTACTTCTTTCCCAATATTCTCCTCAATCTTCTTTTTTTTATCTACCTCATCTTTTCCTAAAAGAATTTCCTCAATTATCATAACACATACACAAAAACATTCTTTAAAAGAATTATTATGATTTAAAACATATAATAAACAACTTTTAAAAACCCTCTTCGTATTTATAAAATATGAAAAAGGGGTTTAGAGAATTCTGGAAAAAGTTTTGGTTTGTTGTGTGGAAAGATGACAGCTTAAAAGGTTGGATAATCTCTATATTATTTTTATTCATTATAATTAAATTTGTTTTCTTCCCCCTATTAAATTTAGCAACAGGAACAGCATTACCTTTAGCAATTGTTGAATCATGTAGTATGTATCATCAAGGAAATATTTTTTCCAGTACTAATAATTGGTGGGAGAGACATGATGGAAAATATTTAAACCTTGAAATAACTAAATCAGAATTTGAAAAATTTAATTTTAAAAGAGGATTTACTAAAGGAGATATTTTGTTTATAGTTGGAACAAAACCAGAAAAACTTGAAGTTGGAGATATAATAATATTTGAAGCTTCTCAAAAAAACCCAATTATACACAGAATAATTAATATAAAACAAGAAAATGAAGAATATACTTTTTCAACAATAGGCGACAATAACAATGGCCAATTAAGCTTTGAAAAGGTTATATCAAAAGATAAAATAGTCGGAAAAGCTTCATTTAGATTAGTCCCTTATTTAGGTTGGGTAAAACTGGTATTCTTTGAAGGAGGGAAATCAAGTTCAGAAAGAGGCTTTTGTGAAGAAAATTAAAAAGAAATGTTTATAAAAGAAGGATTACAAAATTTAAAATGGAATTTTGCCCAAAGTGTGGCGCAGTATTAATACAAAAACGAAAAAATTACGGATGTGCTAGATGCAATTATTCTTCAAAAGATAAAGTTAAAATTGCAACTTCTGAAAAAATGAATGGAAAAGAGGAAATAGGAATTGTATCTGGAAAAGATACAGAAACTCTTCCAATTGTTACTGAAAAATGTAAGAAATGTGGAAATCAAAAAGCTTATTTCTGGACAGTTCAAACACGTGCAGGAGACGAAGCAGAAACAAAATTCTTTAAGTGTACAAAGTGTAAAAACATCTGGCGAGAATATAGATAAACCTTTTAAACTCTTTCTATAATATTATATCAGCCATGAGCAGTAATTTAAAGGAAGTTTCATAAAAGAAACCTTGGTGTCTTTTATTGGCTCTGTAGCTCAGTTTGGTAGAGCACTAGACTCTTAATCTAGGTGTCGGGGGTTCAAATCCCTCCAGGGCCATAATGCTTAAAAGTAATGTATTAGGAGATTTTAAAAAGCCTATTTACTTAGTTATTTTATGGATATGGCTAAGAGTTATGCAAAACAAAAACAACGACTGCTTAAGGATACAGAAATCTGTGATGAGAATCGCAAATTATTTAAAAAATTTCTTGATTGGGAAGAATATAAATTAAAGAGGAAGCTTGGCAAGCCAAGTCTTGATGATAGTTCTTTTAAAACTGTAATAGATTATTGTTTCAGGCTCAGAACAGTTAACAGATGGTTCAAAAACAAACCTTGGAAAAAGCTTACAAAAAAAGACATAAAAAAAGTCTACGATGATCTAGAGGATGGGAAAATAATAAGCAGCAGGGGAGGCCCCTACAAAAATAGAGCATCTTACTATAACAAAATCTTTAAGTCAAAGCCGTTCGAAATGGCTGGTAAGAAAGAAATAGCTAGAGAGGTAATGGAGTTCTTTGAGAATAACCACGATAGCGAAGTTAGATTCATAGAACTTGAAGACTTTAAAAAACTGCTGACTGTTACGATATACCCAAAACAAAAATTCCTTTTATGGTTGGCTTGGGACATCGGCGAAAATATTTCAGCTCTTCTAAAGCTAAGGAAAAAAAATTTTGTCAAGCAAGAAAACGAAAACAAAGAAATTGAATATATTGTTAATTTACCCAAGGATATTCTCAAAAGAAGCAGGCGGGAAAGAAGCGAGATAAACAACTTCAGGGAAACCGCCGAGTTTGCAGATATAATTCTCGAGCCAAAGGAGGAGGAGGACCTAGTATTTGATTTTGGATATGGGCAGGCAAAGAAATTTCTTGACAGAGTGGTAAGATTAACAAAAATAAAGTGCAAGCCAAAAGGACAAAGAGTTACATGGAAAGATCTAAGATCCAGTATGGCCTGCTATTTGCTGAAAGATGGTTGGACGAGCGACGAGGTAAATTCAAGGCTCGGTCACAGACCTTCAAGTACAGAACTCGACAAATACATCAATTTCTCGGCTTTAGATAAACGTGAGCCAAAGAAGAAAATTTATGAAAGCAATTTGAGAAAGATTGAAGCAGAGTTAGAAAATAGTAGAGAGTTAAGTAAATTACAAAGTAATAGATTAGAAAAATTAAAGGAAAAAAGTGAGATACAAGATAAAGAAATAACAATTTTAAAGGAAAATACAAAGGGATTACCTTTGAATTTATTAAAAGAAATAGGTGAAATGGCTACTAAAAGAAAAATTATTTTGATAAATGATGTAAAAGGTCTTTATACTGAGAACAAACCCTTCAGATTACAAAAAATATCTAATAAACAATTTGAAAAGAGTAAAAAACCGAAGATTGTGATGGAAATACAAGGGTGATTGTATTATTTTATTCCTTTGAAAATTTTTCTTGTTTTGGAATTTTTATACATTTTTTCATATTTTATAAAATTATTGTGTTAAGAAGTACATTTTAAAGATTATTTAATTTAGTAAGGAATATAAATAATTAAACTTCAGAATTTGATAAATTTTTGTAATCTTTAAAAGCAAAAATATTAATGAGGTTTTTTATGAAGTCAAAAAATTTAAAAATACTGTTTCATTAATAAAATGATAAAATGAGACTTTTTACAAGACGAGTACCTGTTCGTGGTCACAAAAGGATGGTTGGGGAAACAGGATGGTGCTGTTGTTATGGGTTTATTGATATTGTTCTACTATTTAGTTTAGTAATAATATGGATTTTTTAAAATATGTCTGTCATGGAAAAAAGGATAGATGTTTTAAATTTTTATATAAAACAATGCCTTTGTGTTCCAGATGTGTTGGGATATATTCTGGAATTATAATAGGATTACTAATTTTTTTAATATTAAATTTTCAATTTTCAACAAACACAATTCTAAAATTATTTATAATTTCTCAAATTCCCTTAATTATAGATGGAGTTACTCAATATTTTAAATTTAGAACAAGCACAAATTTTTTAAGATTTGTTACGGGAATTATTGGGGGGATTGGTAGTGGCATAGTGATAGCCTATCTTATTCTTTTAATAATAAATCATTTTTAATAGATGGCTTAAAAATTTCCATAAATCTTTCTGCATTTTGTTTTCCATATATTGGAAACTGATATTAAATTAAATGGTAATAAATGGTTGGAATTAATTAAGTTAAGTTGTTAATTTTCGTATCTATTCATCATATGGAGCGTATTATCATAAGTAGCATGTGCAAAGTATTGTCAAACTCTTAATGTACCTTTCTTGATTAGGATCAAACTCAGGATACCAAAGACTTTCTGAACAATCTCCTGCATCAGTTCCATAAGTATGCCCAATGCAAACACTATCGATAAAGCATATATCTGCCATAGGTATTGCATCTTCACAAACATAATTAAAGTTAGAATTATAGCCAAAAGGTAAGGAATAAATATCTTTAAAAACCTATTACCCAATTTATTTCTATGACAAAACTAATTTTTGTAATTTTGTTAGAGCTTTATAGAATAAGAAAATCTGTAAAAAATTAAGTTAAAGGGGATTGGATTAAAATAAATAAAAAAGCTTACCAGATGGCTCTAAACGTTAAAAGATATATATCACATAAAGAAGGTTAGAGTAAACATAGAATAAATAAAAAAGCTTACTAGGACGGCTTAAAATCAAAATGGTTATATATAAAAAAAGAGACTAAAGCTTCTCAGTTGATTAACCTACCATTTTAAGCTTCTTCATCCCAACATCAAAGTGGCTATTACAACTCTCGCAGTATGCAGTTTCATTGTTATAAATCGTTCTTTCCTTCCTACATTTAGGACATTCATCAGTTCCTATTATTTCCATTGAGATAATAATTAAATTTTATTAATAAATTCCTGTGCCTATTTTTGAATTACATATATTTTGTCCATTATATTAATTACTATCATACACCCATAGGCAAGAAATTTATTATGGGTTAAACAACAAGTTTCCTAATCCTGTGAATGTGAGTCTGACAAATCACAATATCTTTTAAACTTTTCCATTCACCATTAATAATTTCCCATCAACATCGCAATATACCCATGATAAACTCGGTTGTATGACGGGTTTTCATGTTGTTCTATTATGTATGTTCTATTATGTATGTTCTATTATGTATGTTGGGCCATGTTGTTGGATCCATTATGTTGGGATTATGTTGTTGGAAACTAATGGGAAGCAGTTAAAAATTAGTAGAAAAATAAAGAAAGAATTACAATCTATTTAGAGCTAATTTTTCACTGATATTAACATTCACCATATAATTAGATGTTTTTTTAGTTTATAGAACTTTGGTTATATAACCAATCATAACCAAAAAGAAATTCTGTGACCATTCTAAACCCCTAAATCCCCCAAATTCCCTCAATAATGAGGAAATATCTGGGAATCTCAAAATGGAGAAGAATCTAAAGAATTGGATGAATCTCCAGAAGTAGATGAATCTCAAAAAACTCAAGGGATGGTGAAATGCAAACATTGTAAAGAAGAGGTTGAACCTTATTTTGATTCTTCTATGAATCACACGATTAACCTTTACATACAATAGGTATTACCCATATGGATCATGGGAAAATTCACTCCATCATAGCCCATCATATATGGAGAAAAAATAAATCCATTATAATCACCATAATGGAGATATAAAAAAATTAATGGAAAATAAATAACTCCACTTACATAACTCCACTTACATAAGTCCATAACACAATTAACCTTACATACACTTTACGTATATAAGTGTATTACACTTATGGAATATGGAATTTTTCCTTACACTTTGTGTAAGTAAGGAAAGTAAGGAAAAATAAAAATAATCACATAAACTACAAGTCCATATCCCCATACAATTATACCATATACATGCGATGGCTATAACGACAAATTTGATTTATGACTATGGCTATAAGGATTTATAAGGATTTATAACAAAAAACAATAAAAAATGGCTAAAAAAAAGAGTAATTCCATAACATAATTCCTACTACATACATAAGTGTATTACACATATGGAATATGTAAAAATTCACTACATAAATTATGTTAACATATATGTTTCAATATTTATGTTAAAAAATCAATAAAAAATGGCATATTGTAAGCATTGTGATAAGGACGTTACATAAGTATAATACCTTTATGGAATAAAGAAATTTTCTTTTCACTTTAAAAGAAATTTCTTACACTTTGAAAGCAAGTAAGGAAATAAAGGAAATAATCAAAAAAATGGCACATTGTAAGTTTTGTAACAAAGAAGTTGAACCTGTTCAAAAAGTAAAATCACCTAAACAACCTAATCAAAACAATAAAACATTGAAAACGGAGGAAAAAATAAAGAAATAATCCCATAACATAATTCCTACTACATCACCATATCATATCTATACCCCCTATACCTAAGGGTGTTACCCGTACGGTATGCAAGGGAAATTGCACGACTTTTTGTGTGGGAAATCATTTACTTTTGCAAGGGATTTTTTAATTTTTGAACGGCTTTTTAGAATCTTTGAGTGATTTTTTAAAAAATTTGAATGATAAATCACAATAGCAAGTTTATTATATATCCTTTACTTTTGTTAATTATGACAGGAAGATATTGGGACTATTACTATAAAAGAGGAAAAGGAAAAAGTAAAAGATATGGATGTCTCATTTGTAATCATAAACTTCTTCCAACAAGATCGGGAATCGTATCTCACCTCGAACGAACCCACGGTAAAGAGATTGATGAAGATGAAAGAAAAGCAATAAAGTGGAAAGAAGAACAAAAAAGAAAAAAAGAGGAGGAAAAAAATTCAGTATCATTTGCTATTTATTCTGAAGATCCTTTTTCTGGGGAAATTTCTTCAATTGAAGAAGTAGGTTTGTGATCCAGAGAATAAAAAATAATCATTCCAAGCACAGATTTTCTAGAACCTTCATAACCCATATCCCCATACAATTATACCATATACATGCGATGGCTATGGTAGCTTTTTTGATTTATGGCTATGGCTATGGGGATTTATGGGAAATCATGGGGATTTATAACAAAAAAAGGCCAAGAAAAGAAATAATTCCATAACATAAGAACTTTATGTATATAAGGGTATTATACATATGTAAACAACATAAATTAATAACATAAAAACAACATAAAAATATACATATGTGGAACATAAATTTAACATAAAATGGCTTACTGTAAAAAATGTAAAAAAGAAGTTGAATCTTTTTTTTGATAATTCCATAACATAATTAACCTTTACATACTAAGTATAATACCTTTATGGAATAAAGAAAATTTTATTACACTTTAAAAGAAATTTCTTACACTTTGAAAGTAAGTAAGGAAAGTAAGGAAAAATATGATAAAACAAATACCTTAGAATTCTAATGCTCTATAACCATAATGCCAAAATCTTTGATTAGTATTAAACACCCACAGAAGAAATTTATTTTGGTTGAAACAAGTTTCCTAAATCCTGTGGGCATGAATACAAAAAAATAGATGTTTATAAATTTAATTAAAGAGTTAAATTGTTTTGGGGAAACCAACTCCTTATTTTCCTTAAAAAATAATAATATGTCCCATTAAATTTAAAAACATTATTATACACTTAATAAAAATGGCTTTTAATGAAAAAACCTATTTCAAGGAATATTATCAAAAAAATAAAGAAAAGTGCAAAGCAAAAGCAGAAAGATATTATCTGGAGAATAAGGAAAAAGTAGCTGCACGTAGGAGAAAATATTCCAAGAAAAATAAGAAACAATTAAGTGAATATTATAAGAAATGGTGTAAGAAAAATAAAAAACATTTGAATGAGTATCATAAGGAATGGAACAAAAAAAATCCAGAGAAAAGAAAGAAGATCAGCCAAAAATATTCAGAAAAATTAAAAAAGAAAAGGAGAGAAGCCAAAAAGAAAGTTTAAAAGATTTTGAATGAATTTATTTTTGCTGCTTTAATTTATATCTTTTAATACTAATAGCAAAGACAGTTGTTAGAATTCCAACAGCAAGTATTAAACTAATAATTATAAGAGGATTTTTGGGTTTGGATAAATTCTTGAATGAAATAGATATTTATTCAGCAGCAGAAGTTGTTTCACAATCAGTCCTTTCAATTGGTTTATTATAAGAGTAAGTGCAATTATGTGTGTCCTGACAATTTCTTGTCATAATATCATCATCAATACATACCCAACCAGAACATTTCCAATTCGGTTCACAGGCAAAAGGAATAATTTTAAATTCACGAGATTTATATTTTTTTCCTTTATAGAAAGTTTCTGCATAAATTTCTAAATCCCATAAATCTGGTTTATATAAAGGATGTGTTGAAATAAATACTTGAACATTTTTGCAATTATCAGTATAAACAGGATTTTTTGAAAAGGAAATATATAATCCATCTAAGTTAAATGTATTATTTGTAATATTATAAGATAAATCTAATCTTTGTCTTTGGTTAAAATCATGGCATAAAGTCAAATTTATTGTTTTTGTTTCTCCAGAAAACATAGAAATTGGAGCAGTTGTTTCAGGAGTTATGCTTATTTCATAAGCAGAAATGAAATTTGTCAATAAGATTACAATTGCAAATATTAATATTTTATTTTTCACATCTCCACTTGCTTACCTATGGGTTAAATTAAAAGTTATTAATAAAGGGGGTTTTTCTTGGTGGGATGTTATTCCAATCTTGATTTCTATTGTTTCGCTTACTATTTTTCTTATTGTAATTTTCAATTGAAAAATATCAAATTTTACGGCGACGTGCTTCGCACGAAATTTACTCGACCGTCCGAGTCCGAATCAGCGAGATCCCTGCTCCAAGCGCCCAAGACACGATCCCAGTCACGATACAGCACATGCAAGCCAATATTAGAAGTTTCATCAGGCATGCATAATGTTCTGCTTCCACTTCCTAATTGATTAAGTAAAGGCAAACCTCCTTCTAATCCATAACCATCAAAATTTGGATCTTCTCCAACCTTTTCCAAAACTTCATGTTGATAAACTTGAGTAATTCCCGGGATTATAATTGGTTTAACTCCATGAGGCATACTTGAATCAACTTCTGCTCCTGGATTTACAATAATCAATCTATTTTCTAAATCACTTTCACTCAAACTCAAATCAGTTCTGTGAGCCTTTAATGAATCATAAATTGCTTGAGCTTCTTTTGGATTATATCCACTTTGACTTCTATCATACAAAACCATTCCAAAATCCTCCCAATTATCTCCAGGATTTGTTAATTTTCCTGCTTGAAGTAAATGCTCTGATTGTGTGGAAGTAATAGGATGCAAACCAGCACTTCTTAAATTAGAATCGTTTGCTATTGTGCTTATTAATCCCATTCTTTTAATCAAATGCCCTTGTATTTCTCCAGAAGTTCCTGTAGAAATTTCTGCTCCTGTTCCTGAGTAAATTGCATTTGCCTTTGTGATTAGTTCTTGAAAAAATTGTCCATGTTGTCCATCGTAACTAAAAAGAAAAGAGCTATCAGGATTTGTTGGAAAATTATTTGGTTGAGGAGTTGGAGTTGCTGGTCTCACTGGTTGAGTTTTTTCAAATGGAACTTCTTTATTCATCCAACGTTCTGCGGTTTTGAGAAATCTTGGATTAGGCATTTTTAACTCCCTTCCAAATCCTTTACTGCGTCTTGGAATATTGGATGTCCTCTGCCCTCAGCTGAATATTCTTTTGCCTCTCTTAATGCTTCATCCATTTTACCATGCCCAGCTAAATCAATAACTCTTTGATAATTTTCTTGACTCTCTCCAAATCTTTTCTTTACTCCAGGCATTTCATTAGTCCCATCGCCCAAAAGTTCTTTAGTTATATGTAAATCCAAAGGATCATTTCTATCATTATCTTTAAAGGTATTCTGCGTTTCAGGAGTCCATCTAACTCTATGCCATAAAACATAGGGTGCCACTTGTGTAACATGATCTAAATTAACTTCATCTTGATTTTGAAGCCATGCCAAAGATTTAGCATATCTAACAACAGATTTTTCTTCCCTTTTACTTCCAGACCCAACAAAAGATGCTTGTAAATATAAACCATTCTCAGTTGTTGCAGGATCAATACTTCTTTTCTGACCATATTTTGGAGAAGTGTTCATTTCAGCAACCAAAAATGCAAAATACTGCTCTGCGTCTTTATCAAAAGGAACAGCCCTAACTTCCTGTTCAATTCTTTCTTTATCTTCCCGTGATAAAACAGAAAAATCCTTATCTCTTAAACTAGATTCATGTTCCTGAACTATTAATTCCAATTCTTTCTGAACTTCTGCTTGAGGCTTTCCAGAATTAAGAACACCTAAAGCTTTTCTAGTTAATTCTGGATCACTTAGAATTTTGTCTTTATCATTATGATAGTCTGGGCAATATGCAACACATTAGCAACTCCTGGAAATCTTGATTCAACAGCAACATCAAATCTATCTAAGATAGGTGGAATTAATCCATTATTTCCCCTGTCAGCATAATTACAAGTTGCAAAAAATGGCTGTGGTCCTGTAGAAATAAAATCATTTAGATAATTCCATTCTCCTCTATCAACAC
>Ga0222703_1000029_pt1 | contig 38301 bp, 57 predicted proteins | sample AntAcemetage1506_FD_179827 | JGI IMG/M metagenome (GOLD analysis project Ga0222703, IMG submission 179827) | Saline water microbial communities from Ace Lake, Antarctica - #1506 | ecosystem: Environmental > Aquatic > Non-marine Saline and Alkaline > Saline | place: Antarctica: Ace Lake...
TTTCTGTCTGTTTGCCCACCGATAAATTGGTCTTCAATTGCGGCAGTTATTTCAAATGAATGTTCATTTCAAACAATAATATCTCCAATCTCTGGATACAATCCAAAATCTTCTAAACTATTTTTGTGAAATTTAATAGTAATTCCTTGATTTATATCAACTCCAAATTCCTCGTTTTCAACATCAGGTGGGTCATGTTCAATTAAGCCTGCAACAGTAACATCTGGAAAATAAACCATATTTAATGTCTCACCATATAAGTCTTCTTTGTTCTCGTAAGCATTTATTTTATATACTGTTATCACTGTATCAATAATATCAATAATCAATTCACGATTTATATGATCAAATAATGAAATGTCTCGTACTCTATTAAATAATGGCATAGTTTATTTCCTAACTTACTTGTTCTATTCGTTTATTTTTAAGCATTATAGCAATTAATTGTTTTACTAATTTTCCCTTTTTGTCATCATATATTTTATGTGCTCTGCCAACAAATCCATCAATTTTTTTATTTTGTCTTGCAAATTGTATTTCTCCGTTTGGTGTGTCTATATAAAATTCGCCAAATCCCATATGTTTTAATTTAGAATTAGATAACATTCCACTTGATTTATTAATAAAATTAGAATCCACATATGTTACTCCATGGTCTTCTGAGTAGTGTCCTAAATTTTTATCTTCATTTATCATTTCTTTTATCATTTGTCTAACTTCTGATTTCTTCATAGTTTGCGATTCTTTTATTTTATCCTTAAATATTTCTTTCCATGTTCCATAATTTAATGCAATTCTATTTTGCGTTATATTACCATACACAATATTTTTTTCGCTTGTACTTTTTCCAGTAATTGCTTTATATGCTTTTAATCGCAAATCATTTGGCATTGGATTTTCTTTTCAATTAAACATATCAACAGCAATATACGGATTTGGTCTTTTTGACTTTGACACACTAACACTTATTTTGAATCCTTTTAGGTCATTTTTCATCAAGTATTGTTTTAATCCTTTTGCGAAATTTACATACCTTTTGCGTTCTTCTTGAGATACTGCTTCTTTTATTTTCGATTTCTTCATATTTCTTATTCCTTATAATTTTTTAAAACCAAACATATCATTTTGAAGAGCGAAGTGCTTTATCATTCCAAATAATTATATCATCCATAGTATCTTGAATCACCTCACGAATCATTGTCCTAACTTCTGACTTTTTCATTACTCTCACTCCACCTTTTTTACATAAATGGTAAGTAATTTTGGATCGCCTTTCCAATCATTACCTTCGCCAGACAAAATATCAAATTGACTTAATAAATCGTCAAAGAATGATTTATTTTTAAAATCTGAAGGATAGAATGTTATAAGCCCACCTACATTTTTTTTCCCTTTGTTGCCTTCATTTATCATTTGGAGTTCTTCTTTTATCATACTTCTAATTTCTGATTTTTTCATTTATGTTCTCCTATATATTTTTTTTAATGTATAGTTGTTGTTCATTAGAATTATAATCAAATCCGATTCCAATAGAACTAACAGAATATCCTATTTTTTCAAGTTTAGATTTAAGTTTTTTACGTATGTTGTTATCTTTTCCATGAAGTGCTACTATTGCCCCATCTAATCATTTTTCAACATATCTTACGCCTTTAATTTTGCCTAAATCTTGCTGAATCATTTTCTTGATTTCAGACTTTTTCATTTCTTCTTTAATTATTAATCTTAATTCTGATTTTTTCATTTTATTCTTCCTTTATTTTAATTCAGGTAACAATTCAGTAATTATATGACTTACCTTTTCCCGACAGCTACTATTTTATAATTTTTTAAATGACTGTCGTGTATATTAAATGACTTGCCAGTTTTAAAATTAGTAAATTTATAATAACTTCCTTTCTTCGTAAAATGTCCAACATATCTACACAAGCCAACATCTCAATCCAAGTCTATTTGCTTTAATCTATACATATGCTTCGGAATTAATTTAATTGAACTTGCTTCTTGTATAACTTCTTTAATTATTTTTCTTAATTCTGATTTTTTCATTTATGTTCTCCTATATATTTTCAATATCTTTAATTGAGACAAGTTCTTGGGGCTTAAAATGCATTAATTTAATTCCCGAAATTGGTTCTATATATACTCTTTTTGTTTTTCTGTTGCAATTTGTGATTTTAAAGATTATTTTTGCTTCCTTTTTATTTACAGGTTTTTTTAATTTAACTGGTTTTGTCAAATCAACATTATCTAATACTCCAACCACTGTACTGTTCGATTTTACTTCTTTTACAAGATTTCGTATCATTGTTCTAACTTCTGATTTTTTCATTTATGTACTCCTATTTTTTATTTTTTTATTTATCCTATGTACACCTTAAATGGTATTTTCTTTAAACTTTCCATTAAGAATTCAGATTCTTCCTGAGACTTCTCCATTTGTCGTCTTTTGCCTGCTTCTTCAAGGCTTTCTCTTAATTGTTCAATCAATGCTGTTTTATCTGATTCTGCTTCAGAACGTAATGTGTCACCATCCAATTGAACTTCGCCATCTGGAATTGGAATTCCAGAATATTTACCCCTAACATATCCTAACATTTGAGTTGCTTCAGCAAATGCATATTCAAAAATTCATTGCTTACCAACTGTATTAATGTTGTCGTAATCCATCCACTCAAATCCTGCGTTCGAGAAGTCTGCTACTGAACCAGTACCGCTTGTTAACGAACCAGTATACCCTCTACCAGAAGGGTCATTTCTGTCTTCCTCAAGAATATAATCAAATCATAATGTGCAATTTGATGTTGGTATTGGAAACAATCTTAATTTATTAAATGGTCTAATTTGAAAACTATAATGCGACCACCTAACGTCACGACTCATTTCAATTTCTTGCATTCTTAACAAGTCAGCATATATTGGCATCATTGTAAAAGTAATTGCTGGTGACATTCCGCCAAATCCCCAAGCATCCGTCATTCCTTGCGATGCCATACCAGTGCCCGCATAAGGGTCAAAGAATCTTGTGACTGCCGGTATATCATTATGATAAATCTTTTTTATTTCCATTGTGTCGCCACTTGCTGAAACCGCTCCCCATAATACATTCAGATCATAGTCTTGTTGTCCTGCAATTACAGAAATACTACCCGTATATAATGGAATATTGCCACCGCTTCCGGCTTCGGTGCCGTATGGCGTTGCTAATCTTATTATTTGTGATAAGTTAGTTGTATTCATCGCAACGTTATTATGAGTAAAATTTGTTGTTGCTGGTGAGCCCTGTAAGTTTATTAAATTTTCTCTAATATTGAACTCATTTACTTGTCTTGAGTATTGCATTATTGACCATTCAAATGCTTCATAAAATGAACCTGATGTAATCTCCACTTCTACAGTTGGATAGCCTAACTTTCTTGCTCCGAAAGTAGCAAATTTTGGGCCATCATTTTGAAACGATGTTTGGTTATCAAATAATCCAAATGGTGTTGAGCCCGATATATCTCCAGTGGTTCCGTCTCAAACTTGTGCTTGTGGTGTTCCCATATATTTTCTCCTACTTTAATACTATACATTACATTCTTAAATGTATAGTATATATAGTGTATCTTACATATAAATATTTGTTTTGTATATTTTTTCGATAATTTTATCTTAAAGATAGATTTATAATAAAATTAAAAAAATACTTGACAAAACTTTCTATAAAGCTATTATAGTTATGTAAGTGATTGAGAATAAGTGATTAAAAAAACAAAGGGAGCGGAAATGAAAAAGTTAATTAACATTTTACTGAAAGAAACGCAAAATCTTCAGGTACAATATATAGAATTAACTAAAAAATGGGCAAGAAACGATTTTGTTAGAGCAGAAGAAATGAATTCTTGGAATGATGAAGATTGGTGCGAATATCTTGGATTAATTCCCATATTACGTACTAGCCGATTTAGAGATGATTACATGACCTTCCCAAAAAACTTTTACAATACTAAATATGCAAAAACATATTCTTTAAAACAAGATGCTGTTAAACGAATTGTCCAAATGGGATTTCATAAATATGTTTTGAAAAATATCGAACAAGCAGAAAAACATTACACCCAATCAATTGAAAAACTCGCATTTAGAATTAATAAAAAAGGACTCAACATTGATAACCTTAAAACAAAAACAGGACACGTTGGCGTTAATATAGAAACTACATTAACTGATGGCGAAAAAACTGTTAGAGCATGGACAATCATTGCAAGCGGAATAGTACAAAGACCACATTACAGATATTTAATAAAATAAAGAGGAGATACAAATGAAAGAAAGCAAAGAAATTGCAAAGCAACCTTATGAAATGACAAAGAAAGAGTTTGCAAAAGCATACAAGGATAAAGGTGATGGATTATATGATTTGGGACAACGTGGAATTATAGATGAATACAAAAAGAAAACAATAATGTCATCTGAAATAATAAGGGTTACTGAAAAATATCCAAAAGATGTTGATTATGACAGATTCCTTATAGTAAGAAAAGCACTATCCGAAAGAAAAACAATTCCAACAGAAGTATTGGCTGACTATCCAGAATTATTTAAAAATCTTAACTAAATTAAAATAAACTTGACAAAACCACCAATAAGAATACTATAGTTATGTAAGTGAGAGAGTGAAAGAGATAAAAAAAACAAAGGGAGAAATAAATGAGCAAAATAACAAAAAATACTAAATGGTCTATAGTGGATGATCAAGACAAAAGAAAAATACATGCTTATCATTTAACATCAAAAGAAGCTCTTGCATTATATAATGAATTAACTGGATATGAAAGTAAAACGATCGAACATGCATATAATAATACAGGACACCATAAATGGATGCTTATAAAGGATGATGATGTCTTTACAATGTTTTAAGAAGAAAAATAATCCCCATATACGAAAAAAAGAGCGAAAACAAATCCGCTCTTTTTTTTTACATATCTGTAATTACTTCATATTTAACTTTATTTTTTTTATCAAAGTGCGAAGTATTATTGGATATTTTGTATTTATACTTAAAATTCAATTTATCGGCAATATCTTTGGACATACAAATTTCTTTATTTTGAAATGTTTGTAATGATTTTATAAATGTATTTTCCCATTCACTAAATGAACTATAATAACTATTACCACTATATTCTTCAAGATTAAAATATGGTATTGATGTAAATGTTAAATCACAATCTTTTGGCCCTGTATAATCTTCCATCTTGCAATTGTGTAATTCAATATTATTAAAATTCTTACTTAACTCAACCAATTCATTATAAGCCTCCTTGTTCGGTTCAATCCCAATATATTTTCCATTAGGATATATTGATTTAAATCCTAACAACCTACCGCCAAACCCCGAGCATGGGTCAATTACTGTTGGTGTGGCATTACTGCCCAATATATGCAAATATATTGCGGCGGCAAGCATTGGCTTAAAAAATGAAATGGTATACCTTGCGGCAGACAACCCCATTATCAACTGATGAAGTGAGAAATCAAATATTTCATTACTATCATTTATACCAATACGGTATTTAATTATTTTTCTCATAATATCATCATCAAGCCAAGCCTCTACTGGGGTTTTCTTATCCTTATAATTTGAGTTCCAATAAGATTTGTGGTGTGCCTTTAAATATCCGACTCCTATTAATGAACAATTATTTCTAAATACATTATCTTTAATTATATTCGTCAAGTCATATTTTTTTATTTTATCTATTATAATGCTCACATCATCAGTTTGTTTTGGGTATGGGAATTCTGGCTGAAATACTCTTACGAATTTTAATAATAAACTAATATATTTTTCTAATTTATCTTTACCATTTTTTTCAATATAATGTTTAAAATATTCTTTTTCCATTATAATTTGTCTATTTAATATGGACAAATCTGGATGCTTATTGAATTTTTTTATATCATTCAATGTTGTTATCTTGTCAATATCATTCTCTCTAACTCTATAAAGTTTATGTAAATTTGACTTATTTTTATCTGAAATTGCTCCTGATATTAATTGAAAATTAAGATGTTCTTTCTTCATTGGGTGCCAATATTCTCCGTCTACCTCTACAAGCATATTGTCGTCAACTATATAAAAATCTACGACACCATAATCTGTTGGATATTGTTGTATAAATTCTTTGTTTAAATTTACCAATAATTCTTTAATTTTATTCTCAGGTATTGTATTTTTTTTATCCGAAATTCCCATCCGACTAATAGCACGGTTTTTCATTTTTATCTTAGTTTCTGCTTTTACTCTTACATTGAACCTAGGATTATTTTCCCCAATAGAGTTGTGTCCGGCTATAAAGTCATTATTGTATGGTGGCTGGTTTAACGTTTTAACTTTTTCCCCACATCCACATTTACATTTCGGAATATTCCCTTTATATACATAATCAATGACATATTGTTGTTTCGTAATATGATGTTCTTTTTTTATATGATAGGTTAATAATCTTTCAGAACCAAATTCTTTATTACAAACCAAACAAACTACTCCGTTTTCTTTTGCTCTTTTATTATAATCTAAAAATTTAGGCCTAAATTCGCCATATTTTTCAATATATCCTTCAGTAGTCATATTGTGAGTATCAGATAAGTGTCCTGATAATCCAACGGTAGTAAATTTTTTTTGACATATTTTACATATAACTCTATTTACCTTCCTTTTTGCAGGTTTATTTTTATTTAATTTATTTTTACGGAATTCACCATATTTCTTTATATATTCCGAAAGACAATGGGTCCGTTTAATATGTTGTGCCAAAACATTTGTATAAAACATTTCATGACATTCCATACATTCCACTTTAGTAAATTTAGCAGTCCTATTTCTTTTTTTTGCCATTAAATTTCTCCTTGTTATATATAAATATAAGGCTACACGAAGAAAGTTCAAAAAAACTTGGCATATCACTTTGTTTTTTTTGCTATCATAAAAAATGTTAGATGGTATTACTTTGTCGTATCTTTATTTTAAAATAATTAATAAAAAAAATAGACAACCAAGAAATTGGTTGTCTATTTTTAAGTCTATATAGTATAAACGTTTATCTATACTGTGTTCAATCCGTGTACAATGATCTTTCCATAAAATTCAGGTCTGACCATTTTCTTCGCATAACGGGTCATTACCGCTTTACGTGGAACGAAAGTATCAGGATCATAGATGAGTGGACTCATAATCAATGGAATATATGGCGCAAATACGGCACCTGTTTCCAAGAATGTGCTACCACGATATCCAATAAGAATTACGTTTTCTTTCATATAAGGATTTTTGTAAACAGTTAATCTGTTATTCAAAGCACCTATTTTCTTAACACCCATTGCAAATTGCATTTGATTACCATCTGTATCAGCATTATAACCAGGCATAGATTCAATGATTGTTGCTACGTCAGGAGAAACAACTATAAAGTTAGCTCCGCCTCTCATTGTTTTCGCATGGATTTGATTTGATACTTTTTGTAATTTAATACCAAGAGTTTGGTACCAAGTTGTTTTGTCAGAGATGTAGTATTGTGAGTTAGCCGCAAAAGCACCAGTGTTAGCGTTATATTCAACGCCTGGATTTGCAGACCAATATTCAGTTGTGTCAGCCGCTACAATTAACATATCTAAGATTTCAAGGTCAATCTCCATCGTCACATGCTCAGACAACATAGTTGTCAATTCTTGCTCTGCGTCAATAGCGTGATAAGCTTGAAGGTCTTGACTAATTTCAGGTGTTCACACAGCTTTCAATTTTTTAGTCTTTGCTACAATAGCTTCGGACTTGAATTCGATGTCGATTTCAGGAATATCAATTGGACTATTTGTTGAATTTTCTTCGAAGTCACCTCTGTCATATGCAGAAGGTTGTTTTTGATAGTAAGCATACAGACCGTCTGTACCTTCTACAAGTGCTGATGATGCTGATACAATAAATTGTACGTTTGTTCCAACTATTTTTGTGAATTGTGGGTAATATTCGTCGAAATTAGCACTTGTTGCACTACTAGAGATTGCGAAACCTCTAATGCCGTCTGTATCATATTCTGAAAGAGCAGATACAGGTATTGCTAATTTATAAATACCTTTACCTGCGGCGGTAGCCGCTACTGATGCTGATAAATCAGCGTCATAATTTACGTCAGACCATGCAATTGCAGAACCGGTATTAACGTCTTGTACTGATGAACTGAAGTTATTTGATGAATAAGTAAATCTACCAGCGCCATAAAAGCCACCGTAAGGTGCGTTTGCTGATGCTGATGTAATACCATGAACAGGGTCGCCGTCTGTGTAAGGTAACTTAGTTGTTCCGTACTTGAAGTTTATGTAAAACACAAGTCCAGATGGTAAGTTCATTGGTTGAACACTTACAAATTCTTTTGATGGAAGTTCACCAAAAATTCTACGTACTAAAGGAAGTGCAACTCCAGACCACTCTTCTGAGCCGGCTGTGTTACCAGTAGTAGTTGATTCTTTGATTAACTCACGTGCTTGGTTTTCAAGAAGTATTGCCATATTGCTACGGTCGTATCCTTCCAAACCTTCTAAAAGACCAGTTTCGTCCCATTTGCCAGCAAGCAATTGTGCTTGTTTCATTTTGGACTTATGAGGGTCTGCACTTTCCATCAGTCTTTTAATATTGGTTAAATTTTTTCCCATTTTATTTCTCCTATTTTATTTTCTTATATTTGCTAAAAGTTGGTATCTATCTTTTATAGGATTAGATACTTTGTTTCTAATAATTCTTTTCTTCCTATTTACAAGAATCGCTTTAGATGCGGTTCCTTCTCTAAGAGTGTTTGGCTTAGTTGCCCTGATTTTCTTTTGTCTGTCCTTGTAAGCTTCAAACAAAGTTTTATAGATTAATTTGATGTCACTAATGTTCTTAGCTTTATCAAATGCCTCAACGATTTTGTATTTTTGCATTTCAGAAAGTTTCTTACGTTTTAACATGTCATTGACATAAAGCAATTTAGCTTGCACAAATTTTTGTTCTGCAATTTTTCGTTTGAAAAGTTTTGTTCCTGCTTTATATTTTCTCAATTCTGTTGTAAGCTTTTTGTTTCTGGCTTTTAATGATTCAATTTCTAAATCATCATCTTCAATTTCGTCATCTTCAATTTCAACTTCGTCGTCGTCTTCAATGTCAAACTCAAGGTCTTCGTCTTCTTCAATTTCAACTTCGTCATCTTCAATTTCAACTTCGTCGTCTTCTTCAATTTCGTCATCTTCAATTTCAACTTCGTCGTCTTCAATGTCGATATCATCATCTTCGCTAAGATCTTCCATTTGTTTCATAATGGCTTCGAGGTTAATTTCTTCTTCCTCTTCTTCCTCATCTTCCTCATCTTCCAAATCATCAACATCAATGTCCATTTCTGCATCTTCCAATCCGGCAACTGCTTCATCTTCGTCGTCTTCAATTTCATCATCCTCAATTCCATCAAGGTCAACTTCTTCTTCGTCTTCCAAATCTTCATCGTCTTCCAAATCTTCATCGTCAATTACATCAAGGTCAATTTCTTCTTCTTCGGCTGGTGCGTCATAGGCATCATCTTCAATTTCTGCTTCTTCTTCGCCTTCAATATCGTTAAAGTTTTCCCCATCTTCTAAATCATCATCTTCTAATTCGTCTTCTTCTTGTTGTAATCTTTTAGCGATAAGTGATTTAAGTTGTGGTGTGAATCTTTCTTTTAACTTTTCTTGAGCGTTAAAGAGAGAAATTTCCATAAGAGCTTTCGCATCTGTGATGCATTCGTCGATAAGTCTTAATGAACCTGTGGTTTTTTTTACTTTACCCATTGTTTTTCTCCTGTTTTTCTTCAAAAAATTTCATAAGATTATTTAGAATCTTAACTGTGGTTATTATTATAAATTGTTATACTACAATAGGGTTTAGTATATTTTGTCAATAACTCGATAAGGAATTATTCTTATATATAAATATCTTTTTATTATTTTTTTTTCAAAAAAAACCCCCAAAACAGCATATTTCTTTCTGTTTTGGGGGTTTTTTAACTTTTTCTTACCTTTTATTGTTCATTAGCTTAAATTTTTGTCTTCTTTTTCCGATATTCAATGCTTCTTGCCTAATTTTCGATGGTTTTTTGAATTCTCTTCGTTCTTTCAGTTCGACAAATAAATTCTGCATTTTTAACTGTCTTTTAAAAGTTTTTAATGCTTCCGAAAAATTACCGTTCTTAACTTCTACCTTACTTCCGTCCTGCATATAACTTGGTCGCATAGTGCCTCCTATTTATTTTTGATAAAGTCTTCATATTCGCCAGCCAATGCTCGAATGGTTTCTCTTATGAATACTTCTGTTCTTGCTCTAATTGCGTCAGCTTTATAGTTAATTTTACAATGTAAAATATTTAAAATATCTCTTTCATATCAATCGGTTCCTTGCCCATGAACCGAAGTATAAAATTTATCAATAAATTCTTGCCCTAAAATTTCATAACCAATTTTTGCAATTGTATTTTTTTCAGAGTTTATTTTTGTTTTTATTTGTAAGTCTGTGATTGTATCAATGTCTAATTCTAATAAGTCTAAATTAAATTGAATGATTGATTTTGTTTTTATATCAATGAATTCTCTTAATTTTACGTCATTGATATACTCAAGTGCGCCGCTTACAACGGTGGTTAGTAATTCAATAGTTTCTTTTCTTGTTTTTACCATTGCTGTTAATTCAGTGTTTTCTTTAAGTGCATCTTTAATAACAATTAGTTCGCCTTCAATATGACCAACTTTTTTTTCTATTACTTGCAAATTATCCCTAACATCAAGCTTAATGTCTTTTAATTTATTACTAATAATTGGGTTGCTTCAAATTGCGGCAACGATAATTGCTAACGCACCAATCGCCTTTCAAAACTCTGATGAACTTAAAAAACTTAAAACGGCATCCATATTATTTCTCCATCTTGCCAGTCAAAACAAGCTCCAATTCTACTTTGTCAGATTTTAGAGGAAGAGTGACCTCTAAAGAATCCAATTCACGGTTAGCAAATTTTACTTTGTTAAAAAAGTTTTTCAAATATGCTTTCTCTTTTTTCCAATCTCTTGCACCTTTATTAGGCATTAACCATAATGTTTTTCTATTAGTCATAAGTTCAGCAATATATCCTTTTAAGTGGATTTGACTAGATTCTATAAGCTTTTTATTTGCAAAAGTTTTAGAGCTTAATCATACGCCACCGCCAATTGTTATTTCATTTAACAAATCTTTCATTATACACTCACCTTCTTAAATACTTTTTCTAATTTTTTCTCATTAATGGGAGTATCATCAAGATTTACTATTACAACCAAATCATCTCCCTTTATCCATTTATTGTCACCATTTACAACCATTAAATTGCCAAAGTTTTTTTGAAATGCTTTAATAAGTGGCCAAATTGGTTGCGGTGTGCTTGCGGGCGAAACATTATCCAAATATATTGTTTTCTTATCTGGCGACAACCATATACGTAAATTGTTAGTTTGCGTATATTTAATCTCAAATAATCTTTGTAGTTCTTCTTTAATGTAAGTTCTTAATTCTGATTTTTTCATAATTATTATCCTTTTAATTTATTGTAAAACTTTAAGTCTTTAACTAATTGTTCTAACTTTTGAAGTTCTGGTTTCGTTTTAACATCAAGAGAAAATTCTGAGGTAAATAAAATTCTACCCTTTTCTCCCTTCATATGAATATACGGATGGATACTTGACTTGCTAATATTGATAAATTTCTTGGCTTCGTCTATAAAATTTTCTACTGCTTTATTTTGATGGCGTTCAACACTTTTTATATCTTTTGTTACTAACGGTGGTGCTGATACATGGTCGGTCAATACTATTTTCAAGTTTTTGCCCGCAAACGTAGATACCACAAGAGAACCGGCAGGGATTCATCTCACAATATTATGCAATTCGTTATCACTTAAATTTGCTTCATTTAATTTTTGTATTTCTTCTTTAATCATTGTTCTAATTTCGGACTTCTTCATTATGTTATTCTCCTATTTTATTTTCAACTTTCTTAACACGTTAAATACTTTGCCAGTGAGTAATTTGCCATCATTAATATTATTGATAATATGAGCAAATTCAAAAGCTAAATCAACACTATATGATTTAAGAATTTTATTCGTAGCATTTGAACCAATAGTTCTTTCAATTCCTCTAAAAACTTTATCTACGATTTCTTCGCCCTCAGCCGGTCTTTCTTTCAAAAGCTCTTCTTTGACCATATTTCTAATTTCGGACTTCTTCATTATGTTATTCTCCAGTTATGATTTTATTTAACTTATCTATTTTCTTTTGTAGCTGTTCATCAAGATAATTAAAAACCTTTTCGTTTATATCTTTCGGCATAGCAGTTGGCCTTACAGGTGAAGCGAAAATTACTGGGTTTTGTTGAGTATAAAAACTAACATCACCTTTATTTATTTCACTAATAAGCTTGTCTAACGCCTCTGTTTCTTGAATTGCTAACTTTACCTCTGCGACTGTTCTTACATGCTTAGGCGCTGGGTTTGCTACTTTGGTCTTCGTTTCTTTCTTAATTTCTGCTTTTATATCTTTATTTTCCATTTATAACTCCTGTGTATATTAATATTTTTGGGCCTTTTACTAAGTCTGTAAAGCTAAACATATCGCCATCTTCTACTTCGTTAACGCTTATATTACTAAGTATATCATCAACTGTTTTCTTATCTTTCGGCTTTAATTTTTTGTATATTTTATCTCACTCTTTTGTGCCATGCTTAATATCGTCTTCCCAAACGTCGTCAAGATTGCAGAAATATCCATTCTTACGATTAATTGCTGGATAGCCTACTACCGAATAGAGACGTATATTATCGGGCTTGTAAGCTTCTTTCAATTCAACGGCACTTGTACTCATTATTTTTCTTTTCTCTTAATTTCTTTAAAAAATTTACCAATCCAAGGTTTGAAATATTCTCATGTTCATTCTGAACTGTGGCGCCTATTCGCAACGTATCCTGGCCACTCATAATCTCAGTTAAAGATTGTGCCTGCTTTGAGAGCCATGCCTGGATATGGTTTTATTAGTTTTAAGTTTGGGTGCAAATGTTTGTCTTTTGGGTCTGCTTCAAACATTATCTTTTTCATTTCATTTAATTCTGATTTTATCATTTACGTTCTCCTACAAATATCTTTCTATAAGCATTCCTATTTCTTCATAGAGTGCTTGCATTCTTTCAAATACATTTTTAAGTTCGGATGCGTTTTTATTAAACTCATGACCTTTCTTGGTAATTTCACTTGCATTCCTCTTAAGCGTATGCTTATCAAACCAATCCCCATCACTTTCTGCAATAATTGTTTCACCTATTTTTTCTGTAAGCGAAGAAACTTCGGCACCAATATTTGTTAAATCTTTAGTATCAAAAATAATCTTTGATAGAAGAGCAAATCTTTCTTTCACTGGAAGTTCGTCCCATTGTTCTTTTTTTACTTTTTTAACTTTCTTCTTTTTTACTGAGCAATCATCATTCATGATTTCTTCAGCAAGTTTTTTGATTTCTTCTTTTTTTATATTCATTTTATTTTCCTTCCTTATAAATTTCTTAAAGAAATAGTTTTTAATTGGCTCGTCAATATACAATTGATAATTGTCTCTATCATATTTCCACTCTAACTCTTTACGTTTTTTCTTAAAAGCATAATAAGTTTGGTCACCTTTATCAAATTTTATGATAATTTTAGGATGATCCTCTTTGTATAGCTTGACGAATTTTTCATAGTCTGCTGGCAACAATTGATATTTGTACTTAAAAATTCCTGACATTATTATTTCTCCTTAAAATTCTTGTGGGTCTACGTCATAACTCTTGCATTTTGGGCAACGTACTTCCATACTTTTGGGTATTGTTTTGCGACTAAATTTATGATCGCATTCCATACATTCAAAATTATATGGAGTTTTTGCTTCATTCGTTATAGACTCGCCAAATCTAGCTTTTACTTTTGGGTCCATCTTATCTACTTTATATCATAAGAGTGGATCAGTAACACTTGTTTGTTTTGCCTTTCCCTTTAATTTTCTGCCAGCATCTACAGTAAATTTTAACCCTTTATAGTTTCCATTCTTATATAATTTTTTGGGTAGAAAATATACTATATCTCTATTTTTAAATGTTTGTCTATAGAATTTTCCAATTTCTAATTTCTTTCCTATCTCTTCTTTCCATTCTTTAATTTTTATCTTATGTTTTTTAAGAATAGCACGGGCTTCGTCTTTTGTCATACCACCCATTGCATTAGCACCGGCATCAGACATTTTTAATGTTTTCTTCGCAATTGCTATTTGATTTTTATCAAAAACATTTGACTCATCAATACCTTCCAATGAATAACTTGTTTTAACTTTCTTTAATTTTGGTATGTCTTTCTTGTCAATAGTTTTTATTAACTTACTATAATTTTTTATAATTGACGCATATGCCTTTTTGTTATTGGCGGTAAATGCAACAAAATCATAAAGTTTATTTTCGTAAGCAACTCTTTGAACTGCAAGAAAATCAAACATATTATATTGACCGAGGCGCCTTAATGCTTCATATTGCCCAATAATTTTACTTGCTTGTTTAAAATCAAGTTTCATAATGTCTGTTTGGCTTTCATTAAGTTCAATGTTTTCATTCAATTTTTCAACAGACATTGTTTGGTCACGCATCTTTGTCGTCGGAACTCTATACTCTTTGCCTTTTTTATCCTTACAAACTATTCATTCAGCAAATGCGTTGTGACTAACAAACGTTAATGGTATATTTATTCAGTCCGCTTTAATGTCAGGAGATTTAACCGTGAACTTGTCTCCCTTTTTGAGTGTCTTTATGGCTCTCTTTATACTCGGATCAATGTTTTCATTACGGGCAGACTTAACCATTTCTCTAATCATTAGTCTAACTTCTGATTTCTTCATATTTAATTTACTCCTATTTTAATATATTAACTGAACTATTTCCAAAAATTCCACTTTTATAAATTTCTATTTTCATTTTTAATCTTCATTATATATGCCAATTTTAATTAATGCACTTTGGCCATTTTTAAAATCAACCAATCATTGAGTTTTGTCAAACTGACTTATATAATTAACTTTGCTTGCCGACTTCAATGCCGAAACAACATTATTTATTGCCTCTTTTCTATTCTTCTCCCAATTTGATTTTCCTTCCAACAATTCTTCTTGAATCATTTTTCTTATTTCTGATTTTTTCATTATTGACCCTCTTTATATTATTCCATTTTCTTCAAATTCTTTAGTTAAATTAAATTTTTTCCCTAATTTTTCAAAATGTGTCCCCGCATTCATCAATTCGGCCCAACTCATTGATCTGTTTGAAAAGTCGCTTTGCCAATCTTTTGCTTGTTGTCTTGCTTCGTCCTTTGTTTTTACGTTCTTCAATTTAACTGCCTCGTTTAATCGTTTAATCTCTTCTCTAATCATTTTTCTTATTTCTGATTTTTTCATTTCGTATTTCTCCTAAGTATTATTTTAATTCAGGCAATAATTCTGTAATTATATTGCTAACTTTATTCCATTTAGTATCTTCTTTTACAAGGTTTGAATCTACACCTTCTTTAAGTGGTTTCATAAATGCACCTTTTGTTGAAGGGTTGGAGACAAAATCTCAACAAATTAATTCAAAGTCTTCTTGTACATAGTCTGCACTCATATTGTCTTCATTTTGATTGTTTTTAATTGAACCCAATCCTCTTGACGAAATGCCCAATCTAATACCTGACTTAAATAATTCTTTTAAGATGTTGCCCGAAGGAGTTCCCAATACTTCAATAACTCCCATTAAATTTTTATTTTCTCAATATAAATCTAATATATTGTGGGAAACATTGTTTAAGTTTATCACACTTGAATCAGGATGATCTAATTCTCCCATCGCCCTGCTTTCTTTAATATATGAATCTGTATAATTTTTCGCTTCCTTTGTCAATATATCATAAGGATATATTCTACCATTTTGATTTAATGCATCTGCTCTTTGTACAATGCCCTTAACGATAAATCTATTGTCTGTTCTTCCCATTGCCTCTGTTATTACTTCATGTGGAACTTCGAACATCATCGTATCTATTAATAACTTTTTGTTATTCATTATATTTCTCCTAATTTATATTGCTTATTTCTATTCTTTATGATCTTTTTCTTTAGTTCAATTTTTTTCAATATAATTAAAAAACTCTTTTTTCTTTTCATCGCTTAATTCGGCAGGCGACTTAACTTTAAACTTGTCAAGAACGGTTTTAAAGAATTCTTGATACTCGTTTTCTTCTTTAATTATTTCTTTAATCATTGCTCTAACTTTATTTTTTGTCGATTCTTTAAGTTCTTTCATTTGTGAGAATAAATCTTTATAATCTTTAAATATTATTCCATTTTTCGTACTTTTCCCAGAATAAACATTTGCTGTATCAGCTTTTCCGCCTGCATTTGAAATTTTAATTCTGGTAATGTTATTGTTCAATACATCAAAATCTCAAATATAGGAATCGTTCACTTTTCTTTTTGAATCTAATTTAATTTTGAACCCATACTTTTTGGCAACCTTCGCCATTTCGGGAGCATCAATTTCACTTAACGTTTCATTTAATTTTTGAATTTCTTCGCCGATTATAACTTTAATTGATTCTTGTAATGCTTCTTCTTGTTTTTGTTCTTTAAGTCTTTTCTTAAAAACTCTTACATATTCTTTTGCCATTTTCTTTTCTCTCTTATATTCGTATCCTTCAACCTTTCTTTGTAAAGAGGTTGGCAATACAAGTTCAGAACCTTCCATCATATTTTTGGCGAAATGCGCAACTCTTCTGGCATCAACATTATATGTCTTACGCCATTTATTTTCATCAAGTGATTTCATCCACTCACGTACTTCTTTTACTCTTATTCTCATAATATTTTCTCCTATTTTTATATTATATTTATTTTATCTTTTTGAAATATACCCAAAAACTTTTTTTAAACGCATCGAATAATTTATCAGCATTTGCATCTTTTCCAGAAAACTTTCTTTTTGTTCACTCTTGCTGAATCAAGTCATGAAATTCACTTTGTATTTTTGAATCAAGTCCGCCTTCTTTAAGTAACTCTTCTTTGATCATTTTTCTAACTTCTGATTTTTTCATTTTCATTTTGTGTCTCCTATTTTTATATTGCTGTAAAATCAATAACGCCACCAAAAGCGATTGATAAGTAAAGCCCCAATACTACAATTGCTAACAATACCCACTTAAATTTTATTAATAACTTTTTCATTTTATATCTCCTATTTATATTGTGTTTAATACAGAGTTAAGTTGCTTTAGTGCATCTTCGGCTTTTTTTGCTTTCACTTTATCTGTTATCTTATACTTTTTAAGTTTGGATTCCAAATCCTTAACCATCTTAACTAATTCTTTATAATCAGCTTCTCTAAGTGCTTGGACTTCTTCTTTAATCATATCTCTAACTTCTGATTTTTTCATTTTCATCTTATGTTTCTCCTAAATAAATTTATACTTAATTAATAAATATTGCTTTTTCTGAATATATATAGCGCTTCTTGTGCATCGTCTTTTGTTTTGAACATGAATACGCTTCCATATAATTCATAATCCAATTTATCTTCTGATTTATCAAGTGCACTTTTTGCATTTTTAGCTTTTGATGGTCTTACTAATACACTAAAATTACGTTGCGCTTCTTGGATTTTTTTTTCTCTTAATTTTTTAACTTCTTCTCTTATCATTGTTCGTATTTCTGATTTTTTCATTTGTTTGCCTTCCTTAATGGTTTCTCATTTGCCATTGTTTCATAATTTGGGACCAATTTTTAATTTCATTTTTTTTGCCATTTTTTTTACATCATTCATCGTTCTATCTGATGACATTACTGGCATACCTTTGTGAATTAAAGTAAAGCCATTTGATGTTTTTGATACATAAGTGTCTGGCTCTTCTCTTAATTTCTTAACTTCTTCTCTTATCATTGTTCTAACTTCTGATTTTTTCATTTTTATATTTTCCCTATTGTATTCTTTTTAAACTGCCATTTTGGTTTACGAGTAATGCAAAAAATTGAATTGGTGGAATTTTTTCGTCCCCAACAATCTTATATCTTTTTTTTACTTTATTGACTATTGCTTTTGGTACATTGTTACTATAATCGATAAACATATTTATGTTTCCCATATCATCATCAAGCATTCTAACACGTCTATATAGCCCAGTTGTTAAATACTGAGTTATGATTTTCTTCTTTGCGCTCGCAACCGTTCCAGTTGCAAGGTTGCCCGCCAATTGCACGTCTATTTTGTCAATCGGTATCCCATATTGTCTAAACGTACTAATAAAAATATCTGGATTATCAAACTCAGCACGTGCTGTTAAAAATACAATTTTAGAATCACCATTACCAATTCTTTTAAACATTTGCTTAACTCTTTTAATAACTGGCATTATAGGAATTGCAGTATTCTTAAATAATTTCGCATCTCTAAACTCACTATAGCCATAACGATATCCTTTTTTTAACTTAAAGGTATTATACTCTTGATTATTAAGTTTCTTAACTATTTTCCCAGTATCATCATCCACCACATCTATTTTTGCTTTGGTATGAAATGTTGTTTCGTCAATATCTACGAAAGTAATTCCAGCACCATAGTCACTTTGCAATTCTGTTAAAAGTTTAATAAAACTAAACATATTATTTTTTATTTTTCTTAAAAGTTACATCGTATATGTTTGAGCCTGACCTTGTTTCTTCTTTTAATTTTTTTAATTGTTCAAAGACTGCCTTTGCTCATTTTTTATATGCTTCAATTGCTTTTTTGTGAGCCTGTTTGTAATCCATTTCATCATCTTCGCTATAATAGAATTCCATATTTGCTGTAATGTCATTAATAGCACTTCTTACTTTATCTCTAATGCCATATTTCAAACCGTAGTCCATACCTTCTTTAATCATCTCTTCTTTTATCATTGTTCGTATTTCTGATTTTTTCATCTGTATGTCTCCTATTACATTCAAGCTTTTCTTTTTTTAAATAAATCAAACATAATTAAAGCCATTTCTGTCCTAATTAATTCTTTAATTTTCCTATAATCTTCTGGTTCAAATTCTTCATTAAGACTAGCACCTTTTGCGGCTTCTCACCCAAAAATCTTACATCATTTGCGAATATCTTTTAAGCGCTTTGAATTTGGACCTTTGGTTGAAAATGCATATGGAGTTTCATATCCAGCAATATCTCCTGTTGTACTAACTTCTCTTAAAAAACTTTTCATTATATCACCTTTATTTCATTTATTTCTGATTTCTTCATAATTATGGTCTCAAAAGGGATTTTGCTCTTTGTAATGCTTTAATTGCGGCTTTCATTTTAGATATCAATTCTTTGTAATTTTTATTGCTTTTATCTATGCCAGCATGAGAATCAATTGTTCCAATTTTCTTGATAATGTCCGAAATATATTGGCCGCCTTTATTGGCTTTCATTTGTGGAGATTTCTCTTGCATTACTTTTGCTAACTCTTCCTGTATCATTTGCTTAATTTCTGATTTCTTCATAATTATATTCCTAACCTTTCAGCCTTATGTTTGTCTCAAACTACTTCTGATTTATTCCCTTTTCTTGTTAATGCTCATGGAGACTTATCACCAAAAATTTCTGTGTGTAATTTGATTCTAATATCGTCAGCCTTTTCAAATGCGGCTCTTACTTTTTTTCCCCCGGCGCCAATATATACGTTATTCATTGCCATGTACCAGTCACTCATTGCTTCGGCTTCATCTTGAGTAGGATATTTTTGAGCTTCGTTTAGTTTTGCTAACTCTTCCTGTATCATTTGCCTAATTTCTAATTTTTTCATAATTTACTCACCATCCTCATTTAGCGTCTGGGAAATTTCACTTTCCAATTCGTATAACTTCATCAAATTTGTAATTTGAGAATCTTTAACTCTGTTACCTTTCTTGAGACTTTCTGTATGTTTCAAAAGCTCTGTAAGTTTAATTTTAATAATTTCAGATTCAATTTTAGGAATGTAGCTTGTTAAAAGTTTTGATACTCTTGGAACTTCACTACCAACATACTCTTTTAGTGCGGTCACATTTGACATACTATCAATATATTTTTTTAACAAACAACGTTGGTTATCACTAAGGGAACTATACTTTTGATTGAACTTTTCAATTAACATATTGTAAGCAACAACTCTTATTTCTTTAGCTTGTTGTTTGTACTTTTCAACAATTAAATCGATTTTTGTTTTGTCTATCTTTTGAATTGGATTAGTAATATGCTCAATGATTGTATATTTAGTTTGAACGATTGCAGTTGGGTTGTAATTTTGAGTTGGATGTAATTCAGCTTCAAATAATCTATATATTGACGCCAATATTTTATAATTTCCAACTTTCGAGTTAAACAACGTATTAAGATTATAATGTTTTTTAATTTCTTTAATAACGTTATATTTCTCCTGCGCCAATGCCGATTCGTTTAATCGCTTACGCATTTGAATAACTGTTTTTAAAAAATATTCCATTTTATCTTTTTTGTCAGTTTTGTATTCAACAATACTATTGTATAACCCTAATTCTTCGGATAATAATTTACCCTTATTAAAATACTCTTTCAATATATCGAAGACTGGGGAATTAGTACGTCCTTCAAGGGCGTCTATCGTTATTTGTCTTAACAATGTCTCGTATATTATTGATGTATTTCGCAATTTTAAATGCTTTAGATTACGCATATTTTTTCTCCTTGATAATATTATTATCATTATCAATTTTTATTCTTACAAATTATTCTTTTAATTTGTGCTATTTAATATAAATATAATTTTCTTCAATTATTTTAACATTATTTTATCTTTTTCGCTTTTTAAAACCTCTTTTATTAAGGCTTTCTCACTTTCTTCTTTTGCATAAGTTAAGGTCGCTTCAAGTCTTTCCAAGAAACCAAATTTATCCTTAATTCTCTTTTCAGTTAATGCTTGATTCTTTTCAATTTTCTCATCGTCTTCCCCAAATACGTCAGCTACGGTTCCCTCTAATGATAAAGCACTGCCACCTTTATACTTGTGAGAAATTACATCTTTGTCATATTTATGTGCGTCTTTCATATCATCTACTCCCAACGTCGTATCAATTTTACTTTTCTTTGCTTTTCTGTTATCGTCACTGCTCGAACTAACATTCTCTTCAACATCATCATCGTCACCGTCCCAACTAAAACCATCATCCTCATTATCTCCACCTTCTGGTTCTGACTTTGCATCTGCCGGATCCGTTCCATTATTTGCAATGGTTTCCATTCTAAACATTCGTTTTTTATCTTTGATAACGCCAGCACGTTCTTTATCGGAATCAATATCATTTAATTTAAAAATTTGCTCATATACAAAATCACTACTTAATAGATTTGTATCCATCATATCATTTGCCAATGATACTTTGGCATTCCATAATTCAATTTTCATCTCTTCATGTATTACTGAAGGATTTGTTAAACTTAATTCAAAATCTAATAAATCTTTATTTTTATATCCCTGAGAATAAAGGTGAATAATCGCAATCTTTGTTAATTCAGAAACAATAATACTTTGTATTCTTTCAATTGTTCTCGCAAATCTTAAATCTTCGGCGGCAAGTGTGGCTTTTGAATTATGTATGATTACGCCAGCATTTGTTGCAAAATTATGATATTTTTCAATTGTAATATCGCATGTATCTCTTTGTTCATTAAGAAATTCTATGCTAATTACTTTATGGTTTTTAATATTTTTATTTCTTATAAATTTCGGCCATGCAATGTTATTTTTTTTATTAAAATCACAATGATGAATTGCCATGTCTGAACCTTTAATAACGTTTCCATAATGTTCTGGAACAAGTCTATGTACTTCTTTATATTTGCCCGTATTTGGTTGGTAAACGGTAGTATATCCGTATTTTGTTTTATCCAAATATAAAGGCATTAATGATTGATTTTCTATTAAATTTTGTGCCTCAACTCACTCGCCATTTCTTGTTAAGAATTCATGATCTGGAGTGCAATCAATATATTTACTATTATCTAAATTAACTCTAACTAAATTAGCGTTTTTCTTTGTATATCCGGCCCAAGATATTTCGCCAGGAACAATTTCTTTTTCTTCATTAATTGAATATACATAATTTTTAATTCCACCTTCATAATCTTCGATTAATTCTTTAACTGTTTTTACTTCATCATTAATTAATTTAATTTCTGTTTCAGGAACAACACATCCAATTCCCTCTTCGAAAGTTAAGAACGCTTTAGGTATTCTTAATGATGCAAATAATTTTCTTTGTAAGTATTCGATGTCGTCAATAATTGCGTATTCCATTCCACTTAATGTATCGATTTCAGTCCCAGTGTCGCCACCACGAACTGGGAAGAAAAAATCTTCGTTAATATTCATCATATTATATTTAAGGTTATATTCTCCAGTTGCTTGGTCTATAAATGGAGTCCTTCTCATACCATTCATGATGTTTTCCATATGGTCGTCAATCTCGTCAGGTGCTAATGCGCCAACATCTATTTTTATAATTCTTTTTTCAGGTGCTCTTGTTATTCTGTGAATAAGCATAGCATCTTCCATAAGTGTTAATTGTTGCCATATCTTCCTACCACCTTCAAGCATACTTCGACCATATGGGAAGTGAAATACATCGCCTAACAATCTAAAGTGAGCTACTTGAAATTCTTCTAACATATCTTTTTTATCACCAGCTATAACAAATTGTACTAAGTATGGATTGTCTTCGTCAACGCCTTCAAGTCTTTCGACTTCATACGGCGATAATATTTTAATGTTAATAATGCCCAAATCTTTATGAAGTTCTAAATATAAATAACAATCTCCGAATTTAGCCATATTTCTGATTCAGCCTCATAAATTAAATGGGATATTCAAAATGTCATAAAATAAATTTTGTAATATATCTTCTATATTTTTATTATCAGTCGTAATAGATAAGATATCCTCGAACTCATCTCTTGTAGTTGATTCTTCTGCGTAAAGATCAAGTGCCGATGACAATATCGGGTCTCTATCCATTTGCATATAATCATTATATAGCATTTGATGATCAATAGAACCTTGAATTGCTCCACTCGCTTCTTCTAATTTTGCGTATGTTTTCATACGAGAATATTTGCCAGATTCACCATGACGCATTTGAAATCCGTCCGCATCTACAACTTTTACTTTTTTCTTACCAACGTATCTTACAATCACGTTATTAGAGAATAATCTTCTCAACCCTCTATAAAAATTACTTGTTTCTTGTGCCATATTTTAGCCTTCCTTTTATAAGAATTCTCTTAAATTCATTACTTGCCCACTTACTGACGCTTTCCATGGGTCGTCATTATCATTGTCATTATACATTTGCTTTGAAGTTAATTTGCCTGTATATTTTAACATTCTTTTCGTTGATTTAACACTTTCTTGTAATAAAGTAATTGCCGTATCTCTTACGTACAATCCTATTGCCGCTGACAATGTTAAGTCGTCTCGCTTACCACTAATGGCTTCTGCTTTGCCACCCTTTTTATATATAAAAGTTAATAACTCATTTAATAATCTATTTGAGTGTACTATGACAGCCTCTTCTCTAAAAAATCTTTCCATTTTATTTATCATTAATGGTCTTGTTATCATTGTATTACTAAATCCTGGAACTTTATCATCATTTGATTTTAATAAATTTTTTACTCGTTTGCCAATATCAGCTTTTGTTCCTGCTTTGCCAGAATAATATAAATTGCCATATCTTCTATGTAATGCGCCCTCTATGGCCGCATACCCAAGCCCGTTATTTTCTATTACTAATAAAGCACTATTGTATTCGAGTGCTACGTTTACTGTCCAAGTTCCTAAGTCGTACGGGTCAATTAACCCAACATACTCGCCAACTTGTTCGAGTGTTTCTATATCTCAAATATGAAATGCTGACTTGTCTTCTGAGTCACCACGTGAAACGTCAACAGAAACTATATACTTATGATTTGCTTCGGGATATTTTCATATTCAGAATTTTCCGGCATATCTTTTTTCTATTGGGTCACATGCATTCTTTTTTCTATGTGCTTCTATTATTTCCAAATCAATTACTGAATCACCAGAAGTAAGGAAAGAACAATCATTCTCTTGAGACGCCCTCTTCTTGCCTAATTTCTTATCTTCATTGTCTCTGTAAATTTGATCTCTTTCCGGGTGTACGCTTCATGGCAATCTAATGGTATGGAACTCATTATCGCCTGATTCAGCATCAACTCATAAATCGTGAAATTGATTACCAACACCTTTGGGAGTTGATAAAATAATACAATCACCACCAGTTGCCAATGTGTTGCTTGCGGCTGTCCAAATCTCCCTTGCTAAATTTTCTTTTACAATCGCACACTCATCCCAAATTAATAATGATAATGCATCAGAACGACCAGCGTCATCGGTTGCAGATGTAGCTTCAACAGTTGAGCCATTTATGAATGTAAGTTTTGTTTTACTATCTACTGGTAATTTACCGTTTTCATTTTGCACAATTTTTTGCAATCATCTCGGTAAGTTTTTGTAAATAGTTGATATTTTATTAATCATACTATTGGCAACTTTTGCTTTATTTGCTATAATCAATACTGTTTTGTTATCATGGAACATTAATAGTCATGTCGCATAAGCCGAAGTTAAAGTTGAGATGCCTAACTGCCTTGCTTTTAAAATAATGTTATATCGGTATTTTAAAAACTCTTGGATTGCTTTCTCTTGATAATCAAACAAATCAAATTTTATTAAACCTTTTAATGGATGTTGAATTTTGCAATATTTTATCATAAAATATGCTGGGTCTCTTGCGCATCTGCTCATTTCTTTTTTAATAAGCTTTCGCATTTCCATTATTTTAATTTGCTCTTCTGTTGGTGTACTCACAATTACCCCCCTACAACGTTACTAGCAACTCACGAACCTAAAATAATACTTCCTGCACCGAATATATAATACGCTCATTTTTCATATTTTTCTCATCATTTTGGTTTTTGTAATTTATTTATTTCGTTCAATGTTTTAATTTGTCTATCTTTGTAAGACAAAATTAAGGAATCTGTAATGACCAAGGTTTCATAATTCTCTATTTGTATTTTGAATTGACCTATTAACTCATCTTTTATTTCATTTGCTTGCTGTAAGCTATCAACTTTTACAGCCAAGGTTTTTAATTCTTCTTTGGACAACGGATAAAATTCTTTTGATGTGCTATCTATTACTGTCATAATTTCCTGTGCAAATATTGGAAATGTTAAGCATAAAATTAATAATACTGGCATAATCTTTTTCATATTGCTATCCTTTATTTCTTTGATAAATTTTTGAATTTGAATTTACCGAAAAATCTTGTTCTTTTCGCCTTCTTCGTTAAATGTTTCACATAATTTCTAAATATATCATTTACTAACCTAGAGGCCTCATCTCTATCCGCCTCTACGCCTTTGTGCTTAATAAGATTATCAACATTCTCTTCAATGACGGTTATAACACTTTTTATCATTTCATTATCTAATAAGTTATAAAAATCTTTATCACTCAATGCAGATGTTATATTGTCTGCAAAACTTTCCCTTATTACCTCTTCCTTGACCATTATTCTTATTTCTGATTTTTTCATATTATCATCCTTTATTTTATTTTCTTTAAAAATTTAGATAGGTTTTTAACTTCGCTTTTTTCATTTTCTGGCAATTCATTCCAAAATGAATCGTCGCCACTTATAAAATTATAAAAATTATCAAAAATTCTATCCATCGTTTTTGTTATTTTAATTTTCTTAAAAAATTTTGCCAAAACTGGTTTGGTATATCTCACTTCTTGTAAAAATTCAAAATCATCTGAAGTTAAATGTGACAAATCTTTGTCTGGTTTGTTAGGAATTGTATAAATATATATATCCCTGCCAATTGGATTTTCGCCAGCCATATAAGCCAAGGCAGAATACGCTCCTAACATTGCGCCACCAATATATTTCGAGGCAGAAAGCTCTTTCTTTTCGCTTTGAGCTATAACGTTGCCTGTGGTAAACACTAAGTTTCCGTCTTCATCTGTTTCTTCGTAATGACCTTTCGGCTTTAAGCGAACATTATTGCCAACATACTTCATTAAGGCTCTGTAATATTGATTTGTAGAGCCTTCGAAAAGTAATGATTTAAATTTTAATGTGTTCATTATATTTATTTCCCATTGATAAACTCTTTTAAAAAATCTATCGTTTCGTCGATGTCAGTTGTATCGACTTTTGGTTTAATTTCTTTAAGCTCTTTTTCTAACTCAACAATACTTTTGTTAGTTTCGTCTATATCGCCCTCATTGTTTTCCTTTTGTTCTTCAAGCTTTTTTATTTCTTTCTTAATTTCTTTAACTTGTTTTTTCTTTTTCTTTATTAACAAACTATTAATATTTGATTGTGGCAATAATATTATAATTGCCGCAACTATAACGATACCTATCAATATTCGAATCAAAGTTTTTGCTTGTATTTTCATAATTACCTCAATTTATCCAATAACTTTTTTGCTTGCATATAATAATGACTAGCCTGACTGAAATGCTTTTCGGCGGTAGCAAACGCTCTACCTGGTGTAGTATTCTCAAGATTATTTTGCTTAATGTATTCCTTTGCCTTTCGCCTATCTTCGTCAGTTTGTGTCAGTGCTATGGTTAACGGCACCAATACTTTTCCATTATATTTGCCTTCAAAAATAATATCTTTCATTTCGTTTAATTCTTTATCATTAATCATACTTATTACTCCTAAAAAAAATGCGTCTCTAATCAAGGCAAGTGCGTTTTCCGAAGTATGTTTTCTTTAAGTAACTTCATATACGTTTTAACAAGGTTCGGGCGTTCTTTCGCCTTTTTCAATAATTTAGCACGCCCTTCTTTTGTCATTAAAATGTTCCCAATTCTTGTTGTTTTAAAATATCATCAACATTCAGAATGACTTTAGTTTTACCTTTTTCCCATTTGGGCTTTAATTGCTTTACTAACTCATCTTTGGCTCTGTTATTAAACTTTCTAATTCTATAATCTTTAATTAATTGTTTAGCAATTTTTAATGCATCATTTTTATAAGCCTTCCCTGCTATTGCGAATGATATACTCGTAAGTCCCTCATGCATAACGTCCTCCCCTAATTCATCTTTAATAAAATCATCAAGCGATTTATCGTATCAGTTTAATTTAGTATGTCCAAGGTTATCTGGGCCATAGGCAATGGTTTCTTCTTTAATCATTTCTTTAATCATTACTCTAACTTCTGATTTCTTTAACATTTACTATCTCCTAAAATATTTTTTAATTAAACTTTGTCTTTGTCTTTAATATCTGGTTTTACTTTTAAAAGTTTTCCCGATACACCTGCAAGTTTGTCGCCAACATTACCACCAACATAAATGAAAAATATATTTTGTATAAATGTCGCTAACATTGTAAATGTTACAACGTAAATTCCTTCTTTCTTAAGAAACATAAGTCCTATTGCTGTAGCAAGTAATACAGCAAACCCAATAAGCTTTCTACTAAGTCCAATATCAATTACAACGCCATCTTTTAATGATTGTGTTACCTTTGCTCCTACATTACCTAAGGCATAAATTCCATATAATCACATTGCATAACTTGACCATTCCGGAAATGATGCTCTATTTGTCAAGATGAAAAATAATCCAATTGCATATAATACTGCAACTGTAATAACTTTTTTGCTCGTTCATTTTTTGTTTTTGTCCATATTCTTATTCTCCTTGTTTTTGTGCTTTCTTCCAATTTTTTCATTCGCCATAATACTTTGATGATGCCAGTATTAGCCATAGTGTTCCAAAAAATGCTAAATTTTTATAATTCATTGCTTTGCCATTTAAAAGTTTTGCAAATTCCAATCAAACAGAAAGCATACCCATAACTAATGATGATGTGTATACCGTGTCTTTTAATGACATTACATAGTGCTTAAAGTCTTCGGTTAAAGGTTGAATGTCTTCTTTCATTTGCTGAAGTTTATCAATTTCACTTAAACTTTTATAATTGGTATGAAATTTCTTATTGATAATTGTCAATGCAAGCTCTTCGTTGCCAGAACTCGTTATTTCTTTTTTAAAGTCCGCTCAACCTTTGCGTATCATTGAAACAACTTTATTTATTGGTTGTTTCGCTAAATTTTTAAACATTTTTAATAATTCGCCAGTACCTTCGGCTAAAATAATTTCTTCTTTAAGAATATTTCTTACATCGTTATTATTCATTATTCTCTGATTCCTTTTCTTCGTCGTTAAGTTTCTTTTCTATAATATTTAATTGTGCAATATTACCCTCAAGTATTTTACGTTTATTTTCAACGGTAGTTTGGGATACACTTCAAGTTTCTAACTCACCAGTTTCATTACCAACAACTTGAAAACTTTTTGATAAGTTTTCTAATTGCTCTTCTAACATTTTTTTATTATCTCTAATTTGAGACAAAGCATTTGCACGAAGTTTTTTCTCAACATGAGCTTTTCACGTACCTTTTATTCTCATCTTGCCTTCTTCTTCAATCATACAATCTGAACATTTTCCTTCCATGTTTCATGGCTTTTTGTCATAATATTTTTTCATTACCTTGCCACATTCAGGGCATACTAATGGCATTTTATTTTCATCTCTTATCTCTTGCAATATCTTTGATTTCGTACTCATATATCCGCCACGATGCTTTGTCATTTCGGTACCGAATTCTTCCCAAACGTCGCCTTCTTTTTTATCTCTTCTGATGTCAGCAAGCTTTTCATCTTTTGATTTCGTTGCGCCCATGAAATATGATGTTGATTTTTTATGACCATCATCTAATATATTTTGTATTACCTGTGTATTTGTTCTTCTCATTGCTAACCTCTTTCTTTAGTATTTTTCAAACCTAATGTTTTTTTCTTTAATGCATATCTGTTATCTTCTATTTTACTTCATGTACCTTTAATTACAGAATTGCCAGTAGGTTTCCATTCAAATTTCATTAATCTATCAACAACACTATCCTGGCTTGTTCCTTCGCTTTGGTATGCCGAATAGGCTGTGCCCATATTTTTTGCATAGCCATTTATTACGCTGGCACTTACGCCCCTACCTTCCATATTTTCTCTAAACTTATCTCTTTCAATGCATAGCTCTGGAGTTATCTCTAAATAAACAATTGTAGTATTAAATCCTTCCGCTTTGGCGTCTGTTAATCTGTCTAATATTTTTTTATGTTTGGCCGCAACTGTATCAATTATTAAAATATTACCCGCTTCTATAACTTTTGTTTGTCATAATTGCTTATCAATTACTTTCGCTAAATCTCTAATATCGAAATACGTTGCATAAAAAAGTTTATAAAATACTTTAAAATAATTTTTAATACCTTTACTTTCGTTTGCCATCCACCATTCGTAAGTTATTGGTATAACACGCTCCTTGAATTTATTATCAACATACGTCGTATCAGCTTTAAACTTTAATATATCAATCTTATCTTTAACGTTTTTCTTTAGCCAAGCAAAGTGATCAACCGCTGTTTGATATTGTAGTCTTCTAACTTGGTTATCTGAGTTTATTACCTTATACCTTTTAAAGGCTGGCAATATTTTGTGTAAATCATTATTAATAAACGTACTTTTCCCTGATGCTGGTAAACCCATCAATACCAAACATTGCTTTTTTAAATCATCCTTAAACTCAAATAAAAAATTATCTACCAATTCAATAAATTTAACATTCATTACAATCTCCTTAATATTCACCGAAGTGATTAATCCACACTCTTTCTAATTGCCTAACAACATCTACTGAAATCGTCACGCCATTATATTTTATCGTACGTTTCTTTGAGTCGTAATCGCTTAATTTTACTTTCCCAGCTACCGATTTAGTTTCTGTCTTTGTAATTGTATCTAAGCTCATTATTAAATACTTAATTGAGCCTTTATCTATTTCTACATTTTTATTTTGCTTTCACACTACAAGTTTATCACGTTTTGGGAAAACATCAAAATCATCCTTAAATGATGAAAATTTAGTTTTTTTTATTTTTCCTGCCATAATATTTCTCACCTCTTCTATTACAAATTTGCGAAAATCTTTTTTATTCATTACTATTCCTTTCTGCAATCTAAATCTGTGAAATCAACATTCTTATAAATCTCTTTAAGACTTTCCGATAATTCAACAATGCTTTGTGCGTTTTTATTATTGCCACAAATGTTTAGTTTATCAGCCAATTTGTATAAACTTGTTTGTGCTTGTTGATAAATCTTTGATGCCATGTAAGCGTCTTCGCTTTTATATCCACCACCAACAAATTCTTCTAATCCTCTCATCACTTCACCTTCTGGTGTAACCATAAAGTTTCTCCTATTTTAATTGTAATCCTTCTATTTCTAATAACTCATCAACAACACGTTCCTCTAAAGGTTTCGTTTCCTTACCACCTTGAATTCCGTCTTCCGTACCCTTAATAGTTTTCGTTGTATCTATCGCTCTTTTCTTTTCTTCAGTATCAATTTTATGTACAAATGTAAATCCAGTTATAAGAGCAACATTCTTAATTCATTTTCTCCAAGCATTGTACGCCTTTGTGCCTTTCCAGTCTACGCAACTTGTTGGAGTTGCTTTGCCTGGCACGCCTGCTGGGAAGAACGTATTTGCAATCGCATCCCCATAATCATCAGAATTCTTATAATTTTTGGCAACACCAGTTACTAAATAATCAATTATTTTCATACCGCCCTTCTCTGCTACCTTTTTTACTTCTTTGGAATAATGCCTATAATTGACATACCAAGTTGCGGGGCCATCATCTGCATCGGTTCCATTAATTGGGCTTGCCGTTACTTCTTTTAACAATTCCTTGCCTTCGCCTAAATCATCTAAAAATGTATCCATTAATCCAACAGCGTCTTCTTTAAATAAATAGTCATTAATTATATTTTTTATCTGATTTTCGCTCAATTTATTGCTTTCTTGAAATTTATATTTAGTCATTAACCATTTATACTCAGCAGTTGTCATTCCTTTGGGAAGTTTTAACGTTTTTATTCAAGCTGGGTCGCTTGAAAACTCTCTTCTACCTTTAATATGTGCTAGTTTTTTTAATAACGGTGCGCTCTCACTTTTTTTAAATGAAGATAGTGGAACTAATTTTGCGTCTGGATGATCACCCAAGCCGCTAGACCCTAACGTGCCTGAAATAGATTTGCTGTATATTTCAATTTGCCAAGATTTGTCTTTCTCAAAATCTATTTTAAGTTTTGCACCAACTAATCTAAGCATATCTCACAACTCATCCTTTGTTTTTGGATAATTTCAAAATGATATTACTTTATGTTTTCTTCAAATGCGACCACCGTACTTATACGATCGATCATGTGGCTTACCTGGTTTCGAAACCCATACGGTTCAATTTTGCAAACCATTTCCATCAATACCAAACGAAATTGTTTCTGACGTTCCGGAATGTAATATACCACCTTTATATTTAACTTCATCAGGATGTTCTATTAATGTGAATTTATCTAATTCTTTATCTGATATTTCTAATGCTTCTTGGAATTTATATTTAGTCATTAAGTATTTTGCTTCTGCGGTACTCATACCTTTAGGAAGTTTTGTGTTCTTAGACCACCCGCCACCACCTTTTTTAAATAATGGCGATAGTATGTGCAATTTCGCTAATTCTGATTTTGTTCTTTTACTACTTCCTGCATAATCTTTTGTTGGAATCAAGACGCCATATTTATTTCAATGTATATCATCAAATATTCCAGGTTTGCCGTTTGGCAATGGAAGTATTTCAACCTCCCAATCTTTGCCTAATATATTTTTTTTAATATATTTATGGTTGCCTAATTCTTTCATTAATTTATTAAATTTGTTTATTGGTGGGTATTTCCAAAATGAAATGACTTTTTTATTTATTCATATACGGCCGGAATAGGCCATAGCAACCCTACCATCTTTGGAGTCCGGCGTCAAATCATCGTGGCTTTCACTTCTGCCTTTGCCAACAAGTAATTCGCCATAAAGTCATCCAAAAGCTCTTCCGTCTGAATCTGTAAACGAGGCTTGGTTAGTTACATAATCTGGGTTTTCATTTAATACAATCTCACTTAATTCTTCATCTGATACTTCAAATCCTTCTTGATATTTATATTTTGTTCTAAGCCAATTGTATTCTGCTTGAGACATTCCTTTGGGAAGTTTCTTTGTGCTTACAGGCTTGCCAATAACTAACTTTTTTAATTCTGGGTCTAAATGAATTTTTCGTCTTGCTTTGGCACTTCATTTTTTTTCATAATACTCATTTTCTCTTCCAAAATATTCTAATGGAATTAAATTAGGTTTGTCGCCTTCTCATGTAGGTAATTCAATCTTTCATCCATTATTTCATATTTTAATTCCACGATTTTTTTCTAAATCTTTAATTAATTTTGGTAATAATTTTTCACTTGGGTAATCTCAGAATGAAATTATTTTTGTTTTAATTCACATTCTGCCAGAAGATGAATAATTGTCCCGAGTAATTTTTTTCTTTGGGTATTGTGCTTTTAAACCTAATCATCCCTTGCCATTTCACGAAGTATCTCCGTAATCATGGTTGCTCCCGGCTTGCCCTATCCAAAGAAATCCATGATTAATTGACCATCCGAATGGATAAGCCTCAGTTGTTTTCCAATTAACTGAAGGCGTACCGCTTGTTGATTTTATCTCATCAGGTGTTTCTTTCAATACACTTTCTTGAAATTTATATTTAGTCATTAGGTATCTTGCTTCTACTTCACTCATTCCTTTTGGTAATTTCATATGTTTTAAAGCTTTAGGGTTTATAGTGCCTTTTTTAAACAAAGGTGACAGCGTATGCAATTTTGATAACTCTTTTGTTGTTCTCGCATTGCTACCAGTATAATCTTTTGTTGGAATTAATATAATATTCTTATTTCTGTTTGTCCAGTCACCATCATATTGTATTGGTTTGCCATCTTTTCCTGGAACTATTTCAATTTTTCAATCTTTACCAAGTAAATTTTGCTTAACATACTTGTGGTTGCCTAATTGTTTCATTAATTTAACATACTTACTTTGGTCTGGATATGACCAAAATGAAATCACTTTTCTTTTAAGCCAAAGACGACCTGCATAGGTATAATCTTCTCTATATAAATGAGTATGCATGGTAAACCCATCCTGAACTTCATCTGGCAAATAATTTCGTAAATGACTGTGAAATGTGTCACCATCTGGACCAACTGACAAATAACCATTATATCATCCAAATGACCTTGCGTCATTACTATTCCATTTTAGCTCTTTTTCTTCAGCATTCATTCTGTCGGGGTTTTCGGTTATTATATCTTCAGTATATTTGTATCTTGTTTTCTTAGCATTATATTCGGCATCGGACATTCCTTTCGACAATTTTCTATTTCTTTTCCATATAGTGTTGCCAGTTTTAAGTAAAGGAGATAACATATGTTGCTTTGCTTTGTCTGACATCTTTCTTTCATCGCCCCTTATATAATCATTAATCGGCACAATTAGGTTGCCAGAATAATCATATTTTCAATTTGGCTTTACTTGGCTTGGTTTAACTTTGTATTTATTAATCTCAATCATCCATGTATTATCTATGTGAATATCTTTTTGTTTGTTTAAGTCTTTGATAAGTTGCTTAAATTTACTTTTATCGGGATATACTCATAATGATATAATTTTACTATTCTTCCATAATCTACCTGGGCAATTGTCGGCAGTTCTTCCACCAAAATTTAAGAAAATTGTTGGGAAATCTGCATCGTTTTGCGTAATGTATTTATCAAGTATGTCTGTATGTGTTTCGAAATCATTTGAAATATATAATACTTTATCAATATACATAAATGCTACCGCATCCTTGCTAGTTCACGTAAGCCTTTTCCCGTCAATTAATTTTACAACATCTGGGTCCTCAGTTAATAATGCACTTACATCTTCTGACAATTCATTTAATATATTATCTGTTAATTTATTTATGGTCTTCATTTAATACTCACACCTTCCTAATATCTGGGAAATTACTTTTCCCGTATTATATTTTTCCTCTACCAATTTTTCATCCAATGTTTGAATGTCTTTTATATTCATACTCATAAATCATTTTTCTTTTTTTGTCTAAAGGATTATGAATATGTATTTTTTTATATTTATCTTTACCAATTCCCAATTTTCAACCATTTGATTTATATTCATTTCATTCATTTTCTTTAATTGTTTTTCGCAAACCTACCTTGTCATTGTATATATTAATTTTTTTGAAATATCTTCCCAAAGCTCAATTTTTATTTTTTGAATATTTGTTTTTTCATTCATATTCGTATACCATTTTTTTCTGTAATGTTTCTTTATTGAAAATATGAATTCTATCCAATACAATAGGCTTATATTTATTTTTATAGCCTTTGTCTGTAATTTTTATTCTAAATTTATTTCCATTGTCATCAATAACTAATGCTGTTCCTATCAATTTTTTTCTTCTCTTTTCTATGCTTTCTTTCGATGGATTTCGAGAATAATTTATAAATCTTTTAACTTCACCGCTTTTTAGTCTTTCATCGTTTACTTTCATTAAAAAGGTATTTCCATTTTTATCTTTTACAGGAACTTTGCCCTTTCTAACTTTAGATAAATTTTCTTTTCACTCTTTAGTAAATTTTATTTTTCTTCCCTGGTTACTAATTGAAATTTTTCTTTTAGTTTCTTTTGAAAGTTTTTTGCCTTTATTTATATGTTCTCATTCATTAGAAATCACTTTTTTATGTTTAGTAGAAACATAATGCCTATTTCCGGACTTATCTATATAACAACCCTTACCTGCATTATGTTTTCATCCACCTCATCCGCCATCGCAAATATTATAAGTGTCATTTCTTTTAATAAAATTTTCAGTAACAATTATAGATTCATATTCATATGCCTCATTTGCCATTTCAAAAAATTTATCAATTTTAAGAATAAAATTTTCATTTCCATATTTTTTTATAGCCCTTTGTAATAACTTTCCTGAGCCAATATATCCATCACTTAAATTATTAGTGCTATGAACGCCATAATATATTTTATTATTAATGAGATTTGTTGTATAATATGTAAAATGATATTTTTTCTTATTTTTACATTTAGTAGCCATTTATATTTTCTCCAAATTTATTTTTATAATTCTAAATATTTATTATTACTATTATCTATATTTCAAACTTTAATTATATTAGGAAAATTTTTTTTCCCATATATGTCATGAAATTTTCTATGACACTTTGCGCAAAGTGTAATTGAATTCATCATCTCAAATCTTCATTTCTTATGTTTCTTAAATCCTAAAATATGATGGGCGTTTATTCTACCACCACGCTTACCACACTTTTGACATGTCGCTTTATCACGTATAAATATAGCCTTACGCCACTGCTTATACTTTTCCGAATGACGCTGTATAATGGCCTCATCAACAATTTTATGTTTGATGATTTTATTTTTTAGAGCAAACTTTCCGTTAGCGTTTTTTCCTTCCCTAAGAATTTTCCCTATTTTCTCAAACACTTCCATTTGTCATTACTTATCTGCGCCAATGTCTACTTTGTATTTCTTCGCATTTTTTATCCATTGTTTTGCAATTGAATTTTTTACTGGCGATCCCGCTCATTTATTAATTGCTTTATGAGCGTTAGCCGGTAATTCTAATTTACCACTTTCCATTTTTGCATTATTTTCAACTTCTAAAAAATTTGCGCCAAATAAATTCTTAAAATATCCTAAGTTTTCTTGCACTTGATGCCACATGTCATTCACCATAGCGTGTTTAAGTTTTCTTTTCCTCAATAGATTACGTTCTAATGCTTTTTCTAAAGTTGTATTTACAAAAACCATATGTGTATCATATCCCATTTCTTCTAATTGGGTTTTAAGTCCTAAAACCCTTTGCCTGTTTCTTGCTGTAATATCAATAAGCATGCCAATCCTGCCATCTAAATAATGTTTGTATCTTATTGCGGCCTTTAACTTTGCCCTGCTATAAATTGATTCGGGATTTTCAGTTGCATAAATTTGTCAATTTTCTTCATCGTTAAGTGATGTTAAATCGGCACTTATTCCAGCCTTTTTAAGCATATGTTCAAATTCTCTATCTGAATTAAATACTTTTAATCCATGGGGGGAGAATGAAAGTTTTCTTGGTATTCCAAAAAGTTCGCCTGCTACGGTAGTTTTTCCCGAGTTATGAACATTTATTTCTGACTTGCCAACAAAATAATTATGATTATTTGATACTTTCAAATCATAAACATATTTCTTATTATAATTTGTAATTCTATTAACAGATTTTACTTTTGCACTATTTTTTGTATATAGCAATATATCACTCTTTTCTGTTAAATTTTGTGCCTCAATCCAAGAGCCATCTTTTAATTTAATCTTATGGTCTGGTGTGCAAACAATTTTTTCATTATTTTCAAGTATAATTTCAATCATTTCGTTTTTTGCAAAATAAGAAAATATCTTTTCAACCCTTTCCAATACTCTATTGTTATTATTGTCGATTGTTCATATTGAGTCTCCACACTTTACATCTAATATTTTTTTATATCCAATATCAGTTTTAATAAGCGTATCTTCATCAAAACAACCAGGTCCGCCGCCCATAAATATTGCCTTAAAAATGCCTGGGTCATTCACGCCTTCTGTTATCAATGGCAAAAATTCTACTAATCTCATTATTATGCTCCTTTACCAAATACTTTTTTAATTGTTAATAATATTATTAAAAATGATTGAGTAATACCAACCATCCAGGAAATTGTTCCTTTCCAATCAAATTCTTTTTTTACTTCAAAACTTTCTTCGGCTATTTCTGGCGAACTATCACTTGTCATAACTGACATTACTGATTGCTCTTTCTCAATTGTTAATGCATTAATAAGCGATGGACCCCATAGTGCTGTAAGTAAAATAAATCCTAAAAGTACAATCCCAATAAATATTTTACCTGTAGATTTGGTAACTTTCTTATCTACTATTTCTGCAAATTGCATATTCTATCTCCTAAAATTCGGACTCCAATTTCATCTTACCCACTTCATCTTTTGTAAGTAATCTTCATTTACTTTTTTTAATTAATCCAGATTTAACTTTTTTAACACTTAATATTTCATTTCTATTTATGCCAAATGGAGTATATGATATGTGAATTCAAGCACCATATTCTCAAATACATTGGTCAAATTCTAATCCACTTTTGCAAACAATTCATTTGAACGCATCAAACAATGACGCTCCCCATATATTGAAATCTGCGGCCTGTCCTTTCATATGTTGTGATTTCTTGGCACTTCCACCAATTGCTTTATTTAATCTTAAACTTCTAAATCCACTTGAAACCATTAGTAAGGCTTTCTCATATATATCTTTACGAACACCTGAGCGAATTGGTTCTAATAAATTAATACATAATGATTTCATATTTTTAACTTGCTCTTCATTTGGAATATTTTGAATACCCTTTCTTGATGCTGTTTGGCTATCTAAAAATTCCTTTAATGTAAAATGTGCTGATAGTTTGCTATAAATTGACATTCCTAACACTTTTAATTTACCCATTTTTACTTTCATACTAAACTCCTAATAACTTATTCTATCTATAAATATCATTATTTGATAAAATTTTTCATAAATTTTGAAAGTTACTACTTATATATTGATTTGTTAAATTACTCATTTATATTCCGCACTCATAGTATTTGATTTATACCCCCCAATCATAGTATTTAATTGATACTCAAGCGTAATTGATTCCAGATGTTTTCATACATATTTGTAATTGCGACGTTCCCGCCGCAACATCTCCTGTTTCTCAATATCTTAATGTCCCTGCATTATCTGCATTAGCAGTGGCTGTGACATCTAATGTTCCTATTTGCATTGCGGTATTAATTTTCAAACTGCCACTTGGTGTATTTGACATTGTTACTGCACCAATATGTACTGAGCTTGAATTTGTATAAATACTATCGCAATACATATCGCCTGATGCAGATATAGTTCCGTCAATAAATGTATCACCATTAACATATAATTTTTCGGTTCCAGGCCAAAGAGTATCGCCATCATCTATTGACACTT
>Ga0222703_1000034_pt1 | contig 36777 bp, 30 predicted proteins | sample AntAcemetage1506_FD_179827 | JGI IMG/M metagenome (GOLD analysis project Ga0222703, IMG submission 179827) | Saline water microbial communities from Ace Lake, Antarctica - #1506 | ecosystem: Environmental > Aquatic > Non-marine Saline and Alkaline > Saline | place: Antarctica: Ace Lake...
AATCATCACCACCCATTTGTTTTATTGTCCAGAATACAGTGTTGACAATTATCCAAGCAGTTAAAATGATGATTAACCCAATGATAGCATTTGTTATAATTTGCTGTCCAGCTTTAAGGTTTTCTTCTTTACCAAGAGAGAAAATCCAACGGAATCCTCCATAAACAATAAATCCAATAATAACAAGAAAAGCCATTTTTAAAGCAAAGCCTAATACTCTTTGTGTCAATACTAATAAATCACAAAATCCACAAGCATTTTCGTTTGGACCACCGCAGGGAACTAATCCAGCAGCTCCTGCTATCAATGGGAGAAAAATAAAAAGTGCGATAATACTATAAATAACTTTTGTATTTTTTTTATTAATATTCATATTTGTTATTTTTTATTCCAGAAAAAATTAATTCTATCAGATGCAGTAATTATTGCTTCGGTAGGGGACTTCCCTTTATGTGTAACATCTTCAATCATTTCTTTAAATATTTGATTAATTTCTTGGAAATCATATTGGTACCAGTTTTGGCTTAATAAAATTTGTCTTGTAAATATTCCACTGGTAGGTTCATTAATGTGATTTTGAATTAAATCTAATCTAGCGGGAGGATTTTTTGTTTGGAGATAATAATATTCAGCTGTGTTTTTTCCAGTAAGAAATTTTAAGAACTTCCAGCATTCTTCGGGATGTTTTGAATTTTGAGAAACTACGAAGTTTATTGTATCACCATAGTTTGTTTTAGATGGGCTATCAATAAATTGTGGTAAAGACGCAATATTATAATTAAGATTAGGGTTATATTTCTCTATAATCTTTTGAGCTTGACTATAGCCAATCATCATAACCGTTTCTCCTTTACTAAAAGCAATAACTGAATCTGTGAAATTATCATTCCAGGTATAATAATTAGAATGAGGATTAGTGAATTGGGTATAAAAATTTAATGCTTCTTTACTAGGCAAAATCCTTTGATTTTTATATTCTATTTCGTAGTTTAGTGTTGTTTGTTTTTTATCAATATCAACAATATTACTACCGTATTGCATCATTAATGTTGAAATGATATCAAAATCCCAACGGATATTTGAAGAAGACCCTAGAGCAATTGCTGCTCGTGTAATCTGTCCTTGTGCATTAGTGCGACGCAGACTAGATACTAGGTTAAGAATTTCTTCCCAGGTGACAGGAGGAAGAGCGATATTATAATAATTAAAAATGTCTTGGTTGTAATAAAGAGCCAAAGAATCAATATATAAAGGAACACCAAGCAAATAATCATCTTTTAATAGTGCATTTTTTACTATAGTAGGATAGGTTTTATCTAAATCAAATAAATTTAAGTCTTTATCATTCTTTAAATTTAATGGGGAGATTTTATTTTCGTAATAAGGTAAATGACTACCGTTAATTATAAAAATATCGGGTGCTTGATTATTGCTAAAAGCTTTAAGAATCTCTTCATCATAAGTATTTTCATCCTTCAATGTATAATTAATTTTGATATAAGGATATTTTTTTTGATAATTTTCGATTATTGATAAAAATGTTTTGGATTCGTCTAATATTCCCCAAGCTTCTAATGTGACTGGGGTTGGTTTTGTTTTATGAAACCTTATTCCTAAAAAGGCGATACATGCAATTGTTAAAATTGTGACGGAAAGAATCTTTTTTTGATGTGTTGTTAATGCCATTTTATTTATCCACTAATTTTGTTAGGAATCCATAATGGGTTAACCCTAAAGATAATTCTCTTTCTATTCGAAAACCAAATTTTTCTAATAGATTAGTGCTTTCATCTCTATTGATCGGGTAAAGTCTCTTCTGGGAAAGTAATTTATCAGGGTTCCATTCAATAAGGACTAAATAACCCTCTAATTTTAATACTCTTTTTGCTTCCTGAATTAAATTTTCTTTTTCTTCTGTTTCAAAAAGAATATTAGAAATTAAAACCAAATCACAGGAGTCGTTGGGTAAATTGCTTCCTCGTGTATCTTCTAAATTTGCCCAACGAGGTTCAATAATATTAAAAAGTCCTTCTAGTTTAGAGCGGAATTCTAAAGCCTCCAAGGAAGGTTTCCAAATGTCCAAGGCAATTACTCTTCCAGAAGGTTTCAAAGATTTAGCCATTGCTAAACTAAAATATCCTGCCCCACTGCCGAAATCAGCAACAGTCATCCCTTCTTTCAAAGGAAGAGTTTTAACTATTTCGTCAGGGTTAAGGAAAGAGTTCATAATATTTATATTATACCAGATTTTTTATAATAGAGTAATTCCGGCAATTTTATCTTCTTTATCTAGTCTCATAATTCTTACCCCTTGTGTAGAACGTCCTAAAAGAGAAATGTCCTTAAGCGATGCTTTGAGGATTTGTCCTTTCTGGGAGATAGCAATTAAAGATTCTTCTTCTACTATTAAACAAGCTTTTATAAGATCTCCTGTTTTTGTTGTTATTTTCATTGTTTTTATTCCATGTCCTCCTCTTTTTTGCTTTCTGTACTCTTTTAGGTTTGTTTTTTTACCAAATCCATTTTCACTAATTACAAAAATTTGTTTTTTTGTTTTTTCTTCTTTTGTTTTTATGGTGATCAAACTAACCACATTGTCATTGTTTGCAAGTTTTATGCCTATAACTCCGCTTGCTGAACGACCCATTGCCCTTGTGTCTTTTTCGGGAAAACGTATAGATTGCCCTTTATTAGTAACTAAAATTATTTCATCATTTTTATTACACAAAGAAGCTCCAATAAGTTTGTCTTTTTTAATAAGTTTTAGGGCTATAATTCCTCCTTTTCGAATATTTGAATATTCTTTTAAAAGACTTTTCTTTATAATACCTTTTTGTGTAGCCATAAATAAGTATGTAGAAGAAGTTTTTGTCTGTTCTGAAGGGCAATTTAACAAAACAATAATTTTTTCCTTTGAATTGAGGTTTAAATAATTTTGAATAGTTTTTCCGCGCGATGTACGTGAAGCTTCTGCAATTTCAAAAGCGCGTAATTTAAAAAGACGTCCTCTATCAGTAAAAAACAAAATTTCATCCCTTGTATTACAAGAAACAAGATGGATTAAAATATCATCTTCATTTTTTGCATCATAAGCAATAACTCCTTTTCCTCCTCTTTTTTGTCCTCTTAAAACATTTGGATTAATTCGTTTTATATATCCATTTTGCGAAAGAGCAATTAGTGTTTCTTGTGATGGAATAAGCTGCTCTTCAGTAATAGCTTCAGGTAAATATGTTTGTGTTTCTGTTCGTCGCTCGTCACCATATTTATCTCTTAATTCTTTAATTTCTTGTTTGATAATATTAGCAATTCGTTTTGGTTCTTTGAGAATTAATAGATATTCTTTTATTAGTTTTTGTTTTTCTGTTAATTCTTTTTCTATTTTTTCTCTTTCTAATTTTGCCAAGGATTGAAGCTTCGTTTCTAAAATAGCATTTGTTTGAATTTCACTAAAGCTATATTTAGATATAAGCTTTTTTTGTGCATCTTCTCTATTTTCAGAGGATTTTATTAATTTAATGATATTGTCAATATGATCTAGTGCTTTTGATAGTCCTTCTAAAATGTGAGCTCTTTCCCTTGCTTTTTTAAGCAAATATTCAGTGCGGCGCTTAACAACGTCTTTCCGATGTGTAAGATATTCTTCTAAGATATCTTTTACAGAGAGTACCTGTGGCTGTAGTCCATTTTCTATTAGAGACAACATATTCAAATGGAAATTTTTTTCCAAAGGCGTAAATTTAAATAACTGATTAAGGATTCTTTTTGGAATTACATTGTTTTTTAATTCAATAACAACTCTCATTCCTTCTTTACCAGATTCATCCCTCAGATCTTTTATGCCTTCAATCTTTTTTTCTTCGACTAAATGAGCAATATGTATTATTAACTCAGCCTTATTTACTTGATATGGAATTTCTGTAACAATTATTTTTTTTATTTTATCTTCTACTATTTCGGTTTTAGCTCTGCAAATTATTTTACCTCTTCCACTTGCATAGGCTTCTAAAATGTTTTGCTTACCAAAGATAATTCCTCCTGTTGGAAAATCGGGTCCTTTGATGAAATTCATTAGGTCTTCAACAGAAACATGTGGATGTTCTAATAAACATATAAGAGCATCTGAGACTTCTTTTAAGTTATGAGGAAGAATATTTGTTGCCATTCCTACAGCAATACCCATAGTACCATTCAAAATAAGCTGTGGTAGTTTTGCTGGCAAATATTTAGGTTCTGTTCTTGTCCCGTCGTAATTAGGAACAAAATCTACGGTTTCTTTATCAATGTCTTCTAATAGTTCTTCGGCTAGAGGAGTTAGCTTTACTTCTGTATATCTTTGCGCAGCTGCTGGATCTCCATCAACAGATCCAAAATTTCCTTGTCCTTTGATTAAAGGATAGCGCAATGAAAAATCTTGGGCCATTCTGACCAAAGCATCATAAACCGCAATGTCACTATGAGGGTGATATTTTCCCAAAACTTCTCCTACTACTCTGGCTGACTTTACAGTTTTAGTGCTAGAAGTAATCCCCATTTTTTGCATTGACCATAAAATTCGTCTTTGTACTGGTTTAAGACCATCTCGTACATCAGGTAATGCGCGGGAAATAATAATAGACATAGCGTAATCTAAATATGACTCTCTGAGTTCTTCAGCGATATCTATTGGTTGGACCGATTCAGCTTTTTCTTTTTTTTCTTTCTCTTCTTTCATAAATTATTAGACTATTGTTTATTAAGTATTATCAATTTTGTTTCTACTGGTAAGCTATTTTTTCTAACAACTAATTTGTCTAAAATCTCTGGGGTTTTGCTTATATCTTTAAGGAATTTATCAAGTGGATCTAATTTAACTTTTAAGCCAGGTAAAGCATAATTCATTGGAATAATAATCTTAGGCTCTATTTGATTTATTAGAGATATTGCTTCTTCGTAGTTAAGAGTACCATTTCCACCTATAGGAATAAGGAGGATATCGACATTAGCGATTTTTTCTAATGTTTCTTCTTTTAAACTCTTTTTTTCCAAATTTCCTAAATCACAAATGACCATATTCTCTGATTTTATCAAATAGATTGTGTTAGGTTTTTGTGCTATTCCCTGAATAAAAATACCTCCTGTTTCTATTTCCCCAGCTCCTTCAAGAATTAAAGAATTTTTCGTGACTACCTTTTTTTTGCCATGGTCTTCTTGTTGGCTGGGGATAAGGAGAATATCAGATTTAAATCTTGGAGGTGTTGATTTTGTTGATACTTCAGAATAAGGGTCGATAGCAATAATTTTATTTTTGCTATCAATTCGAAAATAAGAATAACCAAACCATTGAATAATCATAATATTTTTATTTTATCATAAATACAGTTTATTTTCATGTCTATTTCAATTTTTTAAACATACGAATACTAAAAAACGTTATAATAATATTAAAAGTAAAAAGAAAAGCAAGGCATACTGGTAAAGAATGTGTGGTCATAAGTGAGATTTTCTCATAATCTAGAGACCTAGACAGAACAACCCAACGTAAAGCGTCAACACTATAGGCCAAAGGATTATAATGGGATATTGTTATCATCCAAGACGGAACATTTTTAAGAGGGAAAAAGGCTCCAGATAAAAAAGCCATTGGTACGATAATAATTTGCGATAGGATTGAAAAGCTTTCGATTCTTTTTAAGCGTGAAGCAAAAAAGATTCCTAAGGCGGCCATGCCATAACCTATTAAAAAAATAACAAGCATTACTTTTAAGAATAAAAGTATACTAAAGTTAATTCCCAAATAAGGTGTTGTTAATAAAATGAGAGAGCCTTGTAAAAGAGCTGTAGTTGTTGCTCCTAAAATTTTTCCTAAAGCAATATATGATCTACTAATAGGAGAAACTAAGATTTCTTTTAAAAACCCAAATTCTCTATCCCATACGATTGACATGGTTGAAGAGATGGCCATAACACTAATGCTTAAACCTAGTATTCCAGGAAAAAAGAATTGAGCAAAGTCATAATGTAAAACAGGCGTAGGAAATATCGTTTTTAATCCTGTGCCAAGGAATATCAAAATTAGGATAGGTAAAAAAATTGATGTAAAGAATTTTAAAGAATTGCGTAAATAAATAAGCACTTCTCTATACCAAATTATATAAAGTGTTTGTAGTTTTTTATTCATCGCTTTTCTGCTTATCAATTGGTAAATTATTTTTTTCTTCTGTTTCTGAAAAATTAAAAAGAGAAAATAGAGAAGTTATGTCAAAATCTTTATTTTCGTCTTCAATTTTCCCATTATTTTCTTCTCTTATTTTTCTTCCTGTAATTTCCAAAAATACATCTTCCAAAGTAGGTCGTCGTAATTGCATTGAAGTTATATGAGGGGAGATAGCTTTTACTAATATGGGTAAAAATTTATCACCATTATCTATCTCAACTTTTAATTCTTTACCAATCCATTTAATAGAATATTGAGGAAATTTTTTGCGGAATTCTTTTTCTGCTTGTTTGTTGTTTTCAGTTTTAAAAATGATAATATCGCCACCAATCATCTTTTTTAGATTTTCTGGAGTGTCAATTGCTACTATTTTTCCGTGGTCTATGATAGCAATTCTATCACAACTTTCCGCTTCATTTAGATATTGAGTGGTTAAAAAAATAGTAGTATTTTTCTTTTTTCTTACAGTAAAGATATAATCCCAGATCTTTTTTCGTGTTTGTGGATCTAATCCAATAGTTGGTTCATCTAAAAACAAAATTTGTGGTTGATGGATTAATGCTCGGACAAGTTCTAATCTTCTTTTCATTCCTCCAGAAAATGATTCAACTTTCATCTTTCTTTTACCCCAAAGCTCACAAAGCTTTAAAATTTCCCTCTTTCTTTTAATAAAATCTTTTCGTGAAACTCCATAAAGCATTGCATGCAGATAAAGATTTTCCTCGGCAGTTAAATGATTGTCTAAGGTTGTCTCTTGAAAGACTAAGCCAATGGATTCTCTTACAAGATTAGATTGATTTATTACATGATAGCCATTCACATAAGCTAATCCAGAATTAGGTAGGGCGAGCGTGCAAAGAATGTTAATTGTTGTAGTTTTACCTGCCCCATTAGGTCCTAAAAAACCAAAAACCTCACCTCTTTTTACAGAGAAAGAAATTCCATTGAGAGCCGTTATATGTTTGTATCTTTTTTTGAGATTTTTTACTTGTATAATCTCGAGAACATTGTTTTGATTTTCTTCAGTTTGCTCAGCTTCTTCTGATAAATCTTTCATAGAGTTAGATAAAAATATTTCTTATATTAATCCCATTTTTTCTTTTACTTCTTTTAGGGTTTGTTTTGCGATTTGAGAAGCATATTTTTGTCCTTGTTCTAAAATTTCATCTACTAATTTTGGATGCTTTTTATAGTAATTTCTTTTTTCTTGAATTGGCTTTAATTCTTTATATATTGCTTCACCAAGTTGATCTTTTAGTTCTTTATATTTAATTCCAGAGTCAAGATATAATTTTTCATAAGACTTTCTTTTTTCTTTGCCTTCAAATAATTCAACTAACATTAATAAAACAGCTACGCCACCTTTTTCAGGTACTTTTTTACTTTTTCCCGAATCTGTTGGGACTTTTGCTAATTTTTCTTTAATAATAGACAAATTGTCAATTAAATTAATATAACTACCTAGTTTTGATTTTGACATTTTTCCTTCCCCAGTTAATGAGGGAATATAGGAAAATTGCATAAGATATGTTTGAGGCTCAGGAAAAGTTTGACCAAAAGTTCGATTAAAGATTCTTGCAATTTCTCGTGTTACTTCTAGATGAGGAGATTGATCTTTCCCAACTGGGACAAATTGAGCTTTATATAAGAGAATATCTGCTGCCATAAGAATAGGATAATAAAAGAGTCCCATATTAATATATTTTGGCTGTTCCTTTTTCTTGTCTTTATAAGTAGGCAGTTGTTCTAGTCGGGATACTGGATAAATTGTGCTTAAAAGATATGCTAATTCTATATGTTCAGGTATTTGAGACTGAATTATTAAATGACATTTTTTTGGATCCAAGCCACATGCCAAATATTCTAAAACTACTTCTCGTATTTTATCTTGGTAGGTTTCTGATTCATATGGTGAAGTTATGCCATGGAGATCAACTACTGCATAAATGCAATCGTAATTTTTTTTGTTTTGGAGTTCAATATACCCCTTTAAACCACCTAAATAATTTCCTAAATGAAGAAAACCAGTAGGCCTACTACCAGAGAAAATTCTCACTTTTGTATTGTTTTTTTTCATAAATTTAGACTTGGAGCGGGTAACGGGACTCGAACCCGTGTCTGAACCTTGGAAGGGTTCCGTACTGCCGCTATACGATACCCGCAAATAAAAGAGATCCTTAAAGACCTCTTTTTATTTTAACTCTTATTTTCTTAAAAATCAATATAAATTTTGATAGAGACTTGACAGATTATTTTTCTTTGCTATACTAAAGATGCCGTTGTTTTGAGGAGCTTGCTCCAATTAACAGCGGCATTTTTTTATATCTCTTTTAAAGTTTGTATTCCCAATATTCCTAATCCTTTCTTAAGAATATCGGCAGTTGTTTTTAGAAGGACAAGTTGAGCATTCTGTCGATTTTTATCTTTTTCTTTTAATATAGGAATAGCTTCGTAATATTTATTAGTTAAATTCGCTAACGACAGAAGATAAGAAGCTAAATTGTTTGGCGAGTATCTTGTGGCACTGGTTTGAATTATATCTGGAAATTCAGATAATTTTTTAATAAGATAAATTTCAAATTCATTGGTTAATAATTTGCAATCATATTTTCCTATTTTTTTTGCTTTTATAAGAATCTTATTTATACGGGCATATGTATATTGGAGATAGACACTTGTATCTCCGGAAAAATCAAGCATTTTTTTCCAATCAAAGACAATGTCAGAAGCACGAAATGATTTTAAATCATTAAATTTTAAAGCCCCGATAGCAATAGTTTGAGCTATTTTTTTTTGTTTGGATAATGTCCATTGAGGTTTTTTATCTTTGATTATTTCCAATGATTTTTCAACTACTTGATCAATAACTTGTTTAAGAGGAATAATTTCTCCTTCTCTAGTGGAAAACTTTTTTCTTTTTTCAGACAAAATCAGGCCAAATTTAATATGGGTTAATTCGGTTTTTTCATTTGGAAAAATAATTTTTGATAGAGTAAAGAGTTGTTTAAAATGGTTATCTTGTTCATTGCCAACAACATAAAGAATTTTTGCAGGATGATATTTTGTAAAACGATATTTTAGTAAAGCTAAATCACGGGTAAGATATAAGCTTGCTTTATCTGATTTTTGAATTAAAGCAGGTGGTAGATTGTATTTTTCTAAAGGAATAATAAGTGCTCCTTGGCTTCTTTGTACTATTTTTTTCTTTTTTAAAAGATTTGTTAATGGCACAAGATCTTTTTCCAGGAAACTTTCGCCTAGTAAAATATCAAACTTAATATTTAATAGTTTATATATTTTTTGAAAATCTTTAATTGATTCTTCTTTAAACCAAAGCCATAACCTTCTGTTTTTTTTATCACCTTTTTCTAGTTTTCTGAATTCTTCTTGTCCTAATTTTTCTAAACCTGGATTAGTTTTCATCTCTTCATGAAATTTTATATATAAAGCAAGAAGAGCAGGTATAGGATTTTTTTCTACTTCTTCCTTTGTTCCCCATAGCTTGTAAGCAGCAATTAATTTTCCAAATTGAGTACCCCAATCACCAAGATAATTCCAGCGTATAACTTTATAACCTAATGTTTCGTATAAATTAGCCAATGTTTCTCCAATGATAGTAGAACGCAAATGCCCAACATGCATTGGTTTAGCAATATTAGGGGAGGAATAATCAATTATTATTGTTTTGTTTTTACCTATTTTTGAAAGATTAAATTTTGTTTTTTGTTTATATATGATTTCTAATTCTTTTTGAATAAAATTTTTATTAATATAGAAATTAATAAATCCATTGTTAGCTAATTCTACTTTTATTATTTCTTTCGGTAATTTTTCCCGCATCTCATTTATTAAAATGGTAGCAATTTTAAAAGGCGGTTCTTTAATGTTTTTACTTATAGAAAAAGCTAAAGTTGTACTATAGTCGCCATATTGTTCATCTTTTGGTATTTCTAATAAAACATCATGCATAGATGAAATAGACCATTTATTTTTAATAGCTATTTTTTTATAAGACTCTTGGATAAAATTTTTAATAATTTTTTTTAACATATCTTATATTAAGATTAACATGCTTAATGTCATTAAATAAATAGAGAACCAAAAGAATTTTCCTTTTTTTAATATTTTTTCTAATATCTTTAAACTGACAATTCCTATAGAAAACGAAATCAATATTCCTGCTACATTTAATAAGTAACCATTTCCTCCTTGCTGTATTAAATCTGGCAGTTGCAGGATAACAGCTCCTAAAATTACAGGAATGGCCAGGAGGAAAGAAAATTTATAGGCAATTTCTGGTTTTAATTTTCTTAATAATCCAGCAGAAATAGTAAGCCCAGAGCGAGAAATTCCAGGGAAAAGAGCAATAGCTTGGGCTGATCCAATTAATAAAGCATCAAGTGGGGATATTAAATCTTTTTCTCCTTTTGAAAATTTGGTTAATAAAAGAAAAAAAGCAGTAATTAAAAAAGATAAACCAATAAATTTTAAAGAAGAAAAAGTTGTTTCTATTTTTGTTTGAAAAAGGAAACCAAAAATTACCGCTGGGATTGTCCCTATTATAATAAGTTTAATTAATTGCCAATTTTTGCTAGAGAGTATTTCTTTTATCTCCTGCCAGAAGACCGTTAAGATTGCTCCCAATGTTCCAAAATGAAGGATAGCATCAAAACCTATAGAAGATTGAGGTAAATGCCAAAAGATTTGTAAGATAGCTAAATGACCAGAACTAGAAACTGGTAAAAATTCAGTTATTCCTTGAGTAATAGCTAAAATAATTGCTTGAAATATATTCATATTATTTGTCGGGCTGCCGAGATTCGAACTCGGGCTAAATCCTCCCGGGGGACTCGTGCTACCACTACACTACAACCCGTTAATCTACGTAATACTTTTTTTTAATTTTTCTTTCCTCTTCTTCTAAAAGGTCTTTATATTTTCTCTGAGCTATTTTTTGTTTTTCCATTAATTCATTTTTAGAGAGTTGATTTAATTCTTTCACTTCTTTTTCTAAATATTTTTTGGTATTTTTTTTAGGATCATCTAAAATTTCTTCAAGTAAAATATTTAAAATTGCGCCAATTCTAGGATTTGGCTTGATGTTTAATATTTTAATTATATCACGACCATTTATTTTTAATATCTTAAGAGACGGTTGTTGTCCCTCTAGTTCTTGTAATACCTTTTCCACACGAAATAGAAAATGACGAAGGCGGAAAGGAAGGGCTTTAGGACATCCTGATCCAATTCTATCAGCTTCTCTTACCTGGGCTAGCTCTTGGATATTTTCTTTCCCGATTTTAACTAATAATCTTCGTATTGCAGCGTCCGTGGTAATTTCTGTATCATAAACAAAACCATGGTATCGTACCAATTTGACAATTTTTTCTGATTTATCATTAGGAAATTTTAGGCGGTCGAGAATACGAACTATTATTTTTGCCCCCTGCCATTCATGATTATAAAAAGTAGAATCTATGCCCTCGCCTTCTTTTACATATGGTTTTCCAATATCATGGAATAAGCTAGCCAATCTTACTTCCAAACTGTATTTTTTTGCGCAAGCATATTTCAAAGAACGCCAAAGATGCTCCCAAACTGTATAGATATGATGTTTATTCTGTGTTACTCCAATGCTTTTTTCTAACTCAGGAATGATTTGTTTTAACAAACCCGTCGTTTGTAAAAGAAGAATTCCTCTAGCGGCCTCTGAGGAATTAATGATTTTGATTAATTCATCACGGATTCTTTCTTTTGAAACAAAATGAAGAAGAGGAGCATTGTCTTTTATAGCTTTCAGTGTTTGGGATTCTATTTGAAAATTTAGTTCACAAGCAAAACGAATAGCTCTCATCAAACGTAAACCATCTTCGGAAAATCGTTCTTTTGCATTTCCTACAGCTCTAATCAATTTATTCTTTATATCTTTTTTACCATTAAAAGGATCAACTAAAGTGTTTTGCACATCCTTAATTTTAATTGCCATTGCGTTAACAGTAAAATCACGACGACTTAAGTCTTCTTCGATTGTTTTGGCAAATTCTATTTTATCAGGATGGCGTTTATCACTATATTTTCCCTCTTTTCTAAAAGTAGTAACCTCAACGATTTTTAGATCAGGGCTTTCTGAATTAGTTTTTACCAAGACTGTACCAAACTTATTTTCATAAACACTGTCAGGAAAAAGTTTCTGGATTTGCTGGGGCTTTGCATTAGTAGTAATGTCCCAATCTTTTGGACTTCTTTTTAACTCTTTGGTTTTACTGATAACAAGATCTCGAACACATCCTCCAACAATGTAGGTTTTGAAATCACCTTGATTAAGTTTTTTTATTATTTCTAATATTTCTAAAGGTATTTGCATATTTAAAGCTTTTTCATTATAATGAATAATTGGTATGCTCTTCTAATCATAAAGTAAAATTGATTTTTTTTCAATCCTGCCCTCGTGGTGTAACTGGATAACATTTCTGTCTTCGGAACAGAAGATTGCAGGTTCGAATCCTGCCGAGGGCACGACAATCTTCCCCTCGTAGCTCAATCGGTAGAGCAGGGGCCTCTTAAGCCCAAGGTTACAGGTTCGAGTCCTGTCGAGGGGACTATGTGAAAAATAATCGTTGATAATTTTATTTGTTTTTGTGTTTTTGCTATGTTAAAATGGAATAATGGCTGAATTAGTACGGGACAGTAAATATTATCAGTTGGAAAAAAGGGTTATTTTTCGCACTGGTGGGCAATATCAATTTTTATTAAAAGCTACAAAGAATTTAAAACTTTCCTGGTCTTTATTTGCAGATAAAATCAAAGTGCATAAAAGAACACTCAACGATTGGAGAAGAGAAAGATATTCTTTACCTTACGGTATTTTTCAAAAAATCTCTAAGCTTGCGAAATTAAAAATTCCACAGGGAATAAAGATTAAAGAACCTTTTTGGTATGTTCGTAAAGGGGCTAGGCTTGGTGGCATTGCTGTTTATAAAAAATATGGAAGAATTGGTGGTGATTCAGAAATACGAAAACAAAAATGGTTGGAGTGGTGGGAGAAGAAAGGTAAATATAATCCAAAAAAGTATTTTGTAACAAAGAAAATCGTTGTACCTCAAAAGGGAGTTGAATTAGCTGAGTTTGTTGGGATTATGATGGGAGATGGTGGAATTACTAACAGACAAATTATCGTAACCCTTAATCGTAAAACCGATAAACTTTATAGTGTTTTTGTAAGAAATCTTATCAAGGAGCTATTTGAGGTAAAAGCAAGTATGAATGTTAGAAAGAAAGAGTCTGTTGTTAATATTACCGTTTCACGCATACGTTTAGTATCTTTTTGTAAATCAATAGGTCTTAAAGTTGGAAATAAGCTAAAACAGAATTTGGATATTCCTATATGGGTTAAAAAAGATAAAAGTTTTAAGATACCTTGCTTGAGGGGTTTAGTAGATACAGATGGTTGTTTTTTTGTTGAGAGGCATAAGATTAATAAGAAAAGATACAATTATCCTAGATTATCTTTTGTAAGTTATTCTAAACGACTTCGTACTTCAGTTTTTAAAATATTAAAAGAATTAGAATTCTCGCCTAAGATTCGTAATGATAGAAGCGTACAGTTAGAAAATATAAAGGACATTAAAAAATATTTTAGTTTGGTAGGCGCTGATAATCCAAAACATAGGAAAAGATTCAAATCTTTTTTGGAGGGGTAGGGAGCGGTTATCCCAAGCGGTTTTGAAAACCGCTATTCGTTTACACGGATCGTGGGTTCGAATCCCACCCCCTCCGCCATATTTATTAATATGAAAAATAAAAACAAACAATTAGGTTTAATTTCACGTCCTCCGATTATTGTAGTTTTGGGTCATGTTGATCATGGCAAGACAAGTCTTTTAGATTATATCAAAAAAACTAAAATTGTTGAAAAAGAATCAGGTGGGATTACTCAGCATATTGGTGCTTATGAAATAGAGATAGAAGACAAAAAGATTACTTTCATTGATACTCCTGGACATGAAGCATTCTCTAAGATTCGTTCTAGAGGAGCAAAAGTTGCCGATGTTGCTATTTTAGTAGTTGCTGCTGATGAAGGAGTAAAGGTGCAAACTAAAGAATCATTGAAAGATATAAAAAAAGCTCAAATTCCTTATATTATAGCTATTACCAAAATTGATAAAGAAGGGGCCAACTTAGAAAAAGTGAAAAATGAGTTGTCTGAAGCAACTGTACTATTAGAAGGTCGTGGCGGAGACATTCCTTTTGTTTGCGTTTCTTCAAAAACAGGACAAGGCATTGACGAGCTTTTAGAAGTTATTCTTATATTATCGGAGATGCAGGAATTAAAAGCTAATTCAAGCAATCAAGCGACAGGGTTTATAATAGAGTCTCATCTAGATCGTTCTAGGGGTAATACAGCTAGTTTAATTATTACTGATGGAACTTTATGTCTCAGAGATGAGATTAAAATAGATCAGATAACGATAGGAAAAGTGAAGATTTTAGAAGATTTTCAAGGAAAATCTATCTCCAAAGCAACTTTTTCCTCACCCGTAAAAGTGCTTGGTTTTGAAAAATCAGTACCAGTTGGAGCAAAATTTTCAGTAGGTGACGTTCAAGATAAAACAACAGAAACCATTCAAAAATTAAAGATAATTAATAAGGAATTGGGGGACCAAAACTCAGAAATTAAAATTCCCCTTATTATAAAAAGTGATACTTCTGGTTCAGGGGAAGCATTAGAGCAGGTTATAGAACAATTAGGGAAAAAGAACGAATGGCTTTTTTCTCTTTTGAAAAATGAAACTGGTGATATTTCTGAAAGCGATTTTAAAATCGCACCTTCGGCGGGGACTTTAATTATAGGTTTTCGAGTTAGAAAAAGATCTGAAATAAATAATATTCTTTTATCTAACAAAAATTTATTGTTAGTTGAAGGGGATATTATTTACGAGATAGAGGATAAAATTAAAAAATTAATAGAAAATAAATTTGTAAAAAAACCGACAGAAGAAACCCTTGGAAAATTAGAAGTTTTAGCTGTATTTAATTCTATAAAAGGTAGTCAATTAATTGGAGGAAAAGTTATTGAGGGGAATATTCAAAACAAAATTCGTTTTCATTTAATGCGTAATGAAGAAATTATAAGTCAAGGGAAGATTTTAAATTTACAAAAAAATAAGGTAGATATATCAGAAGTGAAAACTGGAAAGGAGTGTGGTTTATTAATAAATTGTCCAGAAAAAGCAAAGGAAGGAGATTTACTTGAATTTTTTAGAAAAATTTAATAAAATGGATTTTATGGCGCGGTGGCGAAGTGGAAACGCTGTGGTCTGCAAAACCTCGATGCGAGGGTTCGATTCCCTCCCGCGCCTCAGATAAGAACAAGAGCATAGAACAATATAGGTAGACGTTGAATTAAGGTTTGACTTATAGCTTTACCGATAGTATGATTGTATTAATGAGTAAAAGATTATGGACAAAGGAAGAATTAAAAAAAGCAATTAAAAATTCATATAGCTATAGACAAGTTCTAAGTAAAATAGGATTGAAAGAAGCAGGAGGAAATTATGTACAGTTGAAGAAATATATTAAAGAATATAGTTTTGATGACTCTCATTTCAAAGGAAGGGGATGGAATAAAGGATTACACTTTTCATTTGTACCTAGGATTCCATTAAAAAAGATTTTAGTTCGAAACAGTTATTTCCAGAGTTATAAACTCAAAAATAGATTAATTAAAGAAGGATTGAAGCTGCCATATTGCGAAGAATGTGGTTGGGCGAAAAGATCTAAAAGTGGACGTTTACCACTTGAATTGCATCATATTGATGGAAATTCGCATAATAATCGCTTAGAAAATTTACAAATTCTTTGTCCAAATTGCCATAGCTTACAACCAAATTATCGTGGCCGTAAGAAGAAAAAGCCCAGGTGATGAAATTGGTAAACATGCAACACTTAAAATGTTGTGAGGTTATCCTCTTGTGGGTTCGAGTCCCACTCTGGGCACTATAAAAAACATCCCACTTTTTAGTAGGATGTTTTTAATTGTCTAATTGTAATAGATGATTATTCTAATATTTCCATTATGGTTTCTTTAATTCCAAATTCTTTTGCTGATTCTCTGTCAGAAAACCAGATATCTACTCTTGTATCGGCAAAACGATTATGCATTTTATCGTCTACGGTAAAAATTTTATCTCTAAATAATTCAGGGAACCTTACTTTTGTCCCAAATGGCAAAAAGTTAGATGCGACAATTCCATCGTAAACCCATGCTCCAGAAGCAGTAATAAATGGGGAATCATCAGTTTGGTCGGGAGTGGAAGAATAAGCTGTTACAGTAATTCTTTTTGTTCGGACTGCAGTTTCTATAGAGTTTATAGCCGAAAAGAACGTATCATTTGAATTGTAATATTCTCCATTGTCATTACTAATAATTTCCTGTTGGGAATCATTTATAATAATAGATGGTGATCCCTCTACTAATAAACCTGACCAAGGGCTAAAAAAACTGAAACATAAGACAGTAGCAAGAAGCCCGGTTTTTAAGACTTTACTTAATGCATTCATAATTTTTTATTTTCGTATTATTTGTATTAAAAAACCTCCTTTTCAGGAGACTTTTTAAATTGTAGCACATATAAACAATTTTTGTCAAGAGCTGGGTTGCATTTTTTGCTTTTTTCAGATAAGCTTATTCTGTAAAATATTTATTGCAATAAATTTAGGAGAGGTGCCTGAGTCTGGTTGAAAGGGGGAGTTTGCTAAACTTCTATAGGGTGTAATAGCTCTATCGTGGGTTCAAATCCCATCCTCTCCGCTAATTAAAGCCCATTAAGGGCTTTTTATTTTTTCTAATGTTGCTTTAATAAAAAGATTATGATAATATTAAAACATGCTTACTACCAAACAAAAAGAAAAAGTTATTGAAGAATTTGCTACCCATAAAAAAGATACTGGGTCACCCGAAGTACAGATTGCTTTATTAACAAAAGAAATAAAATTATTAAGCAAGCATTTAAAGAAGCATCCTAAAGACTACCATTCCAGGAGAGGGCTTTTAGGCATGGTTTCTGGTAGAAGGAGGCTTTTATCTTATTTAAAGGAAGAGTCAGTTCGTCGTTATAATAAAACAGTGAAGAAGCTCGGATTATAATTTATGATTATTAGACATAAAAATCAGCGCGTAGCGGTTTTGATGGATGTTCAAAATCTTTATCATTCTGCAAAAAATCTTTATGGCGCTAGAGTAAATTTTAAGAATCTTCTTTTAGAAGCAACAGCTGGTCGTCAATTAATCAGGGCAATTGCATATGCTACTAAAGCAGATGAGCCTGGCGAAGGTTCTTTTTTTGATGCCTTAGAAAAAGCTGGTATCGAAGTACGATTAAAAGACTTACAAGTGTATCCCGATGGAACAAAAAAAGGAGATTGGGATGTTGGTTTGGCAGTAGATGCTGTTAGACTATGTTCCAATGTAGATGTAATAATTATAGTCAGTGGAGACGGAGATTTCATCCCTCTAGTGGAATATCTAAAAGCATTAGGAAAACACGTAGAGATGATAGCCTTTGGAAAAACTTCCTCTTATCATTTAAAAGAATTAGTTGATGAGTTTACAGACTTAGATGCTCGTGCAGATTATTTTCTTTTTAAATCCAAAAAACAGGGTTTTGTAAAAAAGTTACCTAATATTATTAAAATTAAATTAAAAAAATAAAACAAATAAATAGAATAATGCTAATGGAAAAAAAACAATACGAATTAAAAATCGGAAATAAAATTATTAATGTTGAATTCTCTAATCTTGCAGAACAATCTAATGGTTCAGTCGTTGTAAGAATGGGCGATACCGTTGTATTAGCTTCTGCTGTAATGGGCAAAAAAGATAGAATAGATTTAGATTATTTCCCTCTTATGGTTAATTATGAAGAAAAATATTATGCTGCCGGTAAAATTTATGGTAGCCGTTTTTTAAGAAGAGAATCTCGTCCATCAGAAAGTGCTATTTTAACAAGTCGACTTATAGATAGAACTATTAGACCTCTTTTCCCAGCTAATATGAGAAGAGATGTTCAATTAGTAATTACTTGTTTGTCTATTGATGAAGAGAATGATCCAGATATTTTAGGGATCATTGCTGCATCATTAGCATTAGGTACTTCTAATATTCCGTGGCAAGGACCAGTAGCAGCATTAAGAATTAGTTGGTCAGAAAAGGCTGGATTTATAATAGATTCTACCTATGAAGAAAGAAAAGAAGCGTCATTAAATACAGTAATTTCAGGCCCTGATAATGTAATAAATATGTTAGAAGCAGAAGCTAAAGAAGTTTCTGAAGATATCATTAATGAGGCCATGAAAATGGCTCAGAATGAAATCATAGAACTTAATAAACAATTGAATAAGATTATTGCTGATATAGGTTCTCCTAAAACAGAAATTGTTTTAAAGGAATGCGACAAAGATATTGAGAAAGAAGTGAAAGGCTTTTTAGAAGGAAAATTAGAATCTTCTCTTTATATTAAAGACAAAACAGAAAGAGATGATAAATTATTCATTTTAAAAGAAGAATTAATGGATTTTCTTAAGAGTAAGGATTACTCTGGGGAAAAATTAGAAAATGTTGAGTCTATTCTTGAGCAAGAAATAGACAGAGTTGTTCATAAAAATATTTTAGAAAAAGAACAAAGACCTGATTCACGAAAATTAGATGAAATTAGGCCTTTAGAAGTAGCTATTGATATTTTGCCTCGCCCACATGGTTCAGCTTTATTTATGAGAGGGAAAACTCACGTTTTATCAGTTGTTACATTAGGAGCTCCAGGGGATGTTTTACTTTTACAGGGGATGGAAGTAACTGGAGAAAAAAGATTTTTGCATCACTATAATTTTCCTGCTTATTCTTCGGGAGAAGTAGGACCTTTAAGGGGTCCGGGCAGAAGAGAAATTGGGCATGGCGCTTTAGGAGAAAAAGCAATTTTACCAATGATTCCTTCGCAAGAAGAATTTCCTTATACCATTCGTGTGGTCTCAGAAATTTTATCTTCAAATGGATCTACATCAATGGCAGCTACTTGTGCTTCATCTTTATCCTTAATGGCTAGTGGGGTTCCAATAAAAGAACATGTTGCTGGAATTGCTATGGGTTTGATAATGGGTGAAGAAAACAAATATAAAATTTTAACTGATATTCAAGGACCCGAAGATCATTATGGAGATATGGATTTTAAAGTTACCGGAACTAAAAATGGGGTGACTGCTTTACAAATGGATGTGAAAATGAAGGGTGTAGAATCAAAGATTTTGGAAGAAATTTTAATTAAAGCGAAAGAAGCAAGACTTTTCATTTTAGGAAAAATGAACGAAGTTATCTCTGAACCAAGGAAAAATCTCTCTCCTTTTGCTCCAAGAATATTTACTCTTAAGATAAAACAAGAACAGATAGGCAGTCTTATTGGTCCTGGAGGTAAGATTATAAATAAAATTATTGAAGAGACTGGTGCTGCTATTGATATTAATGATGATGGAACTATTTTTGTGACAGCTCCTGATGAAGAAAAAGCTCAATCAGCTATTGTTAAAATTAAAGAAGTAACCAAAGAATTTTTAGCAGGAGAAATAGTTACTGGAAAAGTATTAGAAATTAGGGATTTTGGTGCTATTATAAGTTTAGGTGGTCGCAAAGAAGGATTACTTCATATCTCTGAATTGGCTCCACGTCATGTAGATAAAGTTGAAGACGTAGTTCATCAAGGTGATGTATTGAAATTAAAGATTAAAAAAGTAGAACCTAATGGTAAAATTTCTCTTTCTTTAAAAGATGTAACTGATTCAGAAAATTCAAGGAACGGAAAAGACGGAGAAAAAAATATAAAATAAAAATAGATTTTCTTGACATTTATTTTTGTGATATAATAAGTATAAGGAATTCTAAAATTTTAATTTTTAAAAAACATGCCAGAAAATTTTTCACCCTCAAATCTTTCTAATGAAAATACTAAAAAAGCTCCTGGACAAATTCCTGGACAACAGGGACCAGAGCAAAGATTTTCTCCTCCACCTTCAAATGTTTTTATTAGAACATCAGAATCAGATTTAAAAAAGATTAAATCTGAAGGAGGGGCAATTTCAGGAATGCCATCTTTGTCACATACTCCACCTCCTCCACCTCCTCAAGCTTCTCCTCTATCTCCGTCGCCTGATACTTCTGCCTATATTCCACCCATAGAACAAACACCTAATACACAACCAGAACTTGGTATACAGCCAGAACCAGCTTTTTCTGATTCCGAACCTTCTTTTGCGCCAGAACAGCCAGTTGGGATGTCTGAATTTCCAATTGCTGAAGCAGAACCTCCACAGAAAAATAAATTATTACCTTTTATTATTATAGGAGGACTGATTGTAGCAGTAGTTGCACTAGGATATTTTTATCTTTGGCCTAAATTTTTTCAAGCTAAACCTGTTGTTATTACTCCAACAACGAGTACAAGCATGATGACAACTACTACAACTTTAGTTGCTTCGCCATATCCTCAGGTAAGCGGCCCATTTCAGAAATCTCTTTTTAATATAGGAATTAGCGGGTCAGATGTTGTTATTTCCATAAAAGATGCAGCTATTTCTGAATTAGCTTCTCCTGGAACTTTTAAAATTCTTATTCCTAAGGTACACAATGATCCTCTTACAAATGAAGAAGTCGTGCTTTCTTTTATCCCGCAGTTACCAATGAGGTTAAAGCCTTATATGTTGGCTCGTAAATATTTAACTTACTCTTATTACGGAGAAGTTAATCCATCTCTTGGTCTAATTATTGATATTGGGGAAGAGAATAAGGGAGAAGTCAAATCCATCTTTTTAGCTTGGGAGAATAGACTTGGAATTTTGAATGACCTGAAAGAGCTCTTTCTCATCAGCATTCCTAAAAAGACAGCAAATGATTTTAAAGAGACCACTAATGCAGGAGCAGAAATTCGTTACTTTACTTATTCTGGAGAAGAAGCAGCTATTACTTACTCTTTTTATGATAAATATTTAATAATGAGTTCATCCTTAGAATCAGTTAATAGTGCTATCTCTCATCTTCAGGGGATAACTGAACCAATCTACCCATAAATTGCTTTTTAATTTAATTTAAGATAAAATAGTATTGCTATGAATAAATTAGCCAAGTCTTTTTTAATAGTGCTTATCCTTTTTCTGGCTCTTTCTTTGTTATTTTCTGCAATTGGAGGCAATTCTTTAGAAACAAAAGAAGTAAGTTTTTCTGAAGCAATTCAAGTTTTAAGGGAACAAGAAGTAACAAAAATTGTAATTCATCCTAGCCGTATTAATATTTTTCTTCAGGATGACAATGTTTTAATTACAGAAAGAGAATTGAACGTTTCTTTTTTAGAGACTCTTCAAAGTTTTGGATTTTCTCCAGAAGAAATATCTGCTTTAAATATAGAAATTGAAGGTGATGGTGCCTCCGCTATTTTCTTTACTATAATATTACCAATACTTATTCCAATTCTCTTAATAGGATTTTTGTTGTTTTATTCTCTCCGTCGAGCTAATAAAGGAGCAATGCAGATTTTTTCATTTTCTCGTTCTAATATTAAATTATTTTCTCCTTCTAAAGATAGCATTACTTTTAAAGATGTAGCTGGCTTAAAAGAAACGAAGGAAGAATTAAAAGAAGTTGTTGAATTTTTAAAAACTCCAAAAAAATTTCATGATTTAGGAGCTAAAATTCCTCGCGGAGTTTTATTAATGGGTCCTCCGGGATCTGGAAAAACACTTTTAGCTCGAGCAGTGGCAGGAGAAGCAAAAGTTCCTTTTTTCCATATTTCTGGCTCAGAATTTGTGGAAATGTTTGTTGGAGTAGGAGCTAGTCGGGTAAGAGACACTTTTGCTACAGCTAAAAAAGCAGCTCCTTCAATTTTATTTATTGATGAAATAGACGCTATTGGTAGGGTAAGAGGTGCTGGCATTGGTGGGGGGCACGACGAAAGAGAACAAACATTGAATCAAATTTTAGTAGAAATGGATGGTTTTGATAGAGACACTAAAACCATAGTAATTGCTGCGACAAACAGACCAGATGTGTTAGACCCTGCTTTATTACGACCAGGACGTTTTGATAGGCGGGTAGTTTTAGATTTACCTTGTATTGATGATAGGGAGAAAATATTAAAAATTCATATTCGAGGCAAAAGCATGGCTCCATTAGTTAATTTAAGAGAAATAGCAGAACGAACCCCAGGTTTTTCCGGTGCTGATTTAGATAATTTAACAAATGAAGCTGCTATTTTAGCAGCTAGAAGAAATCAAAAAAATATTACTCAGCAAGAATTATTAGATTCTATAGAAAAAGTTATTTTAGGGCCGGAAAGGAGAAGTAGGATTTTAACGGAGAAAGAAAAAGAAGTAACTGCTTATCATGAAGCCGGGCATGCTTTAATATCTGCTTTATTTCCTGATACAGCTTCTGTAAGAAAAATTTCTATTATAACGAGAGGAAGGGCAGCTGGTTATACAATGAGAATGCCTACTGAAGAAAGATACATGAAAACTAGCTCAGAATTTTTAGATGATATATCGGTTATTCTGGGAGGTTATGTAGCTGAGGAAGTTAAATTTAAAGAAATATCAACTGGTGCTGCTAATGATTTAAAGGAAGCGACAAATATAGCGAGGGCATTAGTGACTAAATATGGTATGAGTAAAAAAATTGGACCAATTTCTTTTGGAAAAACAGAGGAATTAGTATTTTTAGGTAAAGAAATTGCTACCGAAAGAGAATATTCTGAAGAGACAGCAGCTAAAATAGATAAAGAAGTAACGAGCATTCTTAAAAAGTGCTATAATCGCACAAAGAAATCACTTAAGAAAAACAAAGATAAACTCGAACGAATTACCAAAGAATTAATTAAAAAAGAAACTTTGGAAAAAGAAGAATTTGAAAAATTAATGAAATAACAAGAGTTTTTTGCTTGTTCTTTAAAAATATTAGTATTATAATGAACCTAGGACTGAGTAGTAGGTAAACATAATCTAAAGGTTTAATTATGGCACGTTTCAAAGATCGCGAAAAAGCAATAATTTTGAGAAAGCAAGGAATGAGTTATAGCCAGATAAAGAAAATTTTAAAAGTAGGTAAAAGTACTTTGAGCACTTGGTTGAAGGATTATCCTTTATCAAAACAAAGAATTAGAGAACTCAGAGATTGGAGTGAGCAAAGGATTGAAAGATGCCGTGAAACTAAGAGGAAAAAGAAAGAAAAAAGACTAAAAGATTTCTATCAAGAACAAAAGAAATCCATTTTTCCTTTAAATCAACACGAATTATATCTTGCTGGGCTATTTCTTTATTGGGGAGAAGGAGCAAAAACTCATTCTGCTAGGCTTTCAATTTCAAATACAGATCCATCTCTTATTAAGTTTTTCATTGTTTGGCTTGAGAAATCTTTAAAAATCCCAAAAGAAAAATTAAAAGTTCATTTGCATTTATATATAGATATGGATATTAAGAAAGAAATGAAATTTTGGTCAAAAATTTTAAATATTCCCTTTAATCAATTTACAAAGCCTTATATTAAAAAAACTTCTAGTATAAGGATAAATCATAAAGGAGGATTCGGTCATGGCACATGCAATGTTGGAATTGGGGACGCAAGGCTTTCAGAAAAGATTTTGATGGCTCTAAAAGCAATTAGTGATAAATTTCATAAAATGCGCACGTAGCTCAGTGGTAGAGCATCCGTCTTATAAGCGGGAGGTTTCGCTGGTTCGAATCCAGTCGTGCGCACCAAGGGCGGTTAGCTCAGTTGGTTAGAGCGTTTCGGTGACATCGAAAAGGCCAGAGGTTCGAGTCCTCTACCGCCCACAAAATTGCCTAATATTTAGGCGTTTTTTATTTGTTAGTAATATTTATTTTTGTTATAATTATAATAGATTAAAAGATAGTAGTATTTATTGTTTTGATAATGTTTCGGCGTTAAGAAAAAATGTGGGTTATTTTCACTTGTAAAAAAAATTTATACAATAATTTCAAAAGTTTTAATTATTGCAAAATAGTATAGATAATAAATAATAATTCATAATATTATTAAACAAAAAGAATTTAAACAATCTTTTATGCAAATTGAAGCAAGGACTATCTAAAAATAAACATATATTTAAAATATGAATAATCAAGGGCAGGGTTTAATTGGGATAATTATTGTTTTAGTTATGGCGAGCTTAATAACTGGTGGCGTATACTATTATTTTCAAAAGCAAACTTTAGAAACATCAGAACTTACCATGGGAAAAGTAGTACAACCAGAGGGAATGATTCCTCCATTAGAGGAAGAAAAAATTAAAGAAGAGACAATTTCACAAATAAAAAAAAATACCCCAACATCCACAATTCCAACATCCACATTGGAACCTATTATTCAAAAATGTGTAGATGGAACTTTTTATGGTCAATGTTCTACCAATAAACCAAAATATTGTGAAAATGGAAGCATAGTAGATAAATGTAGCTTTTGTGGTTGTCCAGAAGGAACGATGTGTCGAGATGATGACATGTGTATTAAGATTGAAAGAAGCGAAGTTATAAATACAGGAATTATTATATTTAAATATCCTGATACAATTTTATCTGATGCATTGTATTGTCAATGGCCCAACAGTGAACGCACTCTTGCCTTTGAAAAGTGTTATGACACTAATTATGGAGGAGAGGGTAAAATTCTTAGTAAATATTCTCTTATAGACTTAATAACCGATTCCATTAATAAAGAAAGGGTCTTTCGACACAACACTATTTATTCTTTATATTGTCTTCCGGATTATTTTAGAAAGGAGGCATCCAAATATGGGTTAGACCTGAAAGTGAATCTTTCTTTTCAAGGCGTATTTGATCTCACAGAATCATTGCCTCAAACATATAAACGACCTAGTGGTGGTTTAGTATTAACCGATTACTCTTTTTTTGTAAATCAAGCAGAAAAAAGAATTGATTTATCTTCTTTCGATAAATTAATGATAATATTTTTAAATGATCAGGATTTTCAGGATAGAGAAGAGGGTTTCGAATTTAGCTCAGCATACTACCAAGAAGCGGCAATCCTTAATTTTCGGATAAGAGGAGATTTATTTAGTAATCATTATCTTACTACTCTCTCTCATGAATTTCAGCATGTTTTAGGGGCTAGTGATCTATATCTTGAGCCTTGCCCGAGAGGTAATTATTGGAGTTGCTGTATGGATCCCGCAGGGATACCAGAGCCAACCAAGGTACCAAAATATCCTCAATCAAAGGCTTGTTCTATGTGTCAATCAATAGCATTAAATGCAGATGGTGAGGGCCAAGCGCCCGGGTTCGAAGATGTTGTTATTTGTCCAGAGACGGCAAAAGAAATGGGTTGGTTAAAGTAAGATTTACTGTTAAAGAAAAATCATGAAGATCTTTTATGCTTTAGAAACTTTTTTGCCTCATGTTTCCGGAGTAACAATTTCTGTTAATAGATTGGCTAATTATTTTAGTCAGAATAAAAAGAATAAAGTTTATGTAATTACCGCTTCCCCTAATGGGGAATTTCAAATTGATTCAGATTCTTATAATTATACTATCGTGCGAATTAAGTCGCATGTAAACCCCATAAGAAAAGAATTAAAGGCTAGTTATTTAGCCTCGTTGCATATAAAAAAAATACTAGACGATTTTAAACCTGATGTTATTCATATTCAGGATCCTTCTTTTATTTCTCAGTCATTAGCTTTTGAAGCAAAAAAAAGAAAAATTCCTGTAATCGCAACACAGCATTGTTCTTTAAAATTCCCTCTTTCTTATTTAAAATTACCTAGATTTTTACGGAGGACAACATCAGAAACGATGGCAAAAATTTTAGCTGCTTTTTTTAATGGTTATTGTCAAATTTTAATTACTCCAAGTGAGTTTATTAAAAAAGAGACAATTAAATGGGGAATAAATATTCCGATAGAGGTTGTCTCTAATGGAATTAATATTGAGACATTTAGTACGAGTCGGATTTCTGAAGAATTTTTAAAAAAATATCAAATTGAAAATTTTATTTCTAAACCTATTATCTTTTATAGTGGACGTATTGATAAAAATAAAAACTTAGAAACACTTATTAAAGCCATTCCATTAGTTTTGAAAAAAGTAGATGTACATTTTCTTCTTTTAGGGGGTGGTGATTTAAAGAAAGAATTAGTCAGCCAATTAGCAAATAAAAATTGTTTTTTTAAAAAAAATGTATGTTTCTTAGGTCCTATTCAACCAGAGAACATAGATTTAGCAAGCTTTTATAGATTAGCTACTGTTTTTGTAATGCCTTCTCCCATTGAAGCTCAAAGTTTAGGCACAATAGAAGCAATGGCTTCTGGTTTGCCTATCGTTGCTGCTAAAGGGGGTGCTTTACCAGAACTAGTAAAAGACAGAGAAAATGGGTTTTTAGTAGAAACACTAAAACCAGGAGATTACGCTGAAGCAATTATAGAGATTATTAAAAATAAAAATTTGAGGAAAAAATTAGGAAAAAAGAGCCTAGAATTAATTGCTTTACATGATTTTAAAAAAACTTCCCAAAAATTAAAAAAGATTTATGATAAAAACTATAATTGTTGAAGAACTCTCTAGGCCAGTTCGTTTAGATAAGTATTTGAAAAAAGAGATTAATGATATTTCTCGTGAAAAGATTATCCATTGTATTAAAGAAGGAAAAATCAAAATTGAAGGGAAAGACAAAACTAAACCCAGCTATATTTTAAAAGGAGGGGAGAAAATTTTATTAAATATTTCTGATTTTTTGAATTCAATTAAAGCTCCACTTTCCATAGAACCCCAGCCTCTTTCTCCTGAGCCAGAAATTTTATACGAAGATAAGAATTTGTTAATTATCAATAAACCTGCTGGAATAATAGTTCATCCGACTGTTAATAATATTAATAATCCGTCAATCGCTGGTTGGCTTTTAGAAAAATATCCTTTTGTTTCTAATGTAGGTGAAGATAAATTAAGGCCAGGCATCGTACATCGTTTAGACAAAGAAACATCGGGGGTGCTTATTCTTGCTAAGAACAATCGAGTTTTTGATTATTTTAAAAATCTTTTTAAGAAGAAAAAGATTAAGAAAAAATATATTGCATTAGTAAGAGGAGAGATAAAAAAACAACAAGGAATAATAGATTTTCCTTTAATACGTTCTAAAAAATCACCAATAAAAAGGAAAATTGTAGTTAAAAAAAATAAAGGAAAAATTGCTTTAACAAGATACAAGGTTTTAAAATTATATCAAGGCTACACTCTTTTAGAAATTTTTCTTGAAACTGGGCGTACGCATCAAATAAGAGTACATTTAGCAAGTATTGGATTTCCTGTTGTCGGTGATAAAATGTATGGCAAATTAAAAAAAACAGGAAAGTTGCATTTATCACGTCATTTTCTTCATGCACAAGAGATTTCTTTCGTTTCTTTTGATGGAGAGTTACTTAAAATAGAATCGTCTTTGCCAAAAGATTTAAAACAGATATTGAAACAATTAAAGCCTAAAATTGACTAAAGCCATTTATTTGTGCTAAAGTGGTAGTAATAGATAAAAATATTAAATATGACTGAATTAAAAGTAGAAGACATAAAACCTGGAATGTATATCAAAATTTCCCAAAAGATTAAAGATGGAGATAAAGAGAAAACACAACACATAGAAGGGTTAGTGATAGCAAGAAAGCATGGTAAAGAATCAGGTGCTACTATTACCATAAGAAGAGTAATGGATGGGGTAGGTGTAGAATGGATATTGCCAGTTTTTTCTCCAAAAATAAAAAAGATTGAATTAACTAGAGCCGCTCGAGTGAAAAGGGCAAAATTGTATTTTCTCAGAACTAAATCTCAGAAACAAATTCGCGCCAAATTAAGAAAAGAGATCAAGTAGTAAGAATATTATGGCTAAGCGCGGGTGCTGTAATTGGTAGCCAGGCCAGCCTAAGGAGCTGGTGTCCGCAAGGACGTGGAGGTTCGAGTCCTCTCCCGCGCACCAAAACTATGTTTTTTTCAGAATCTAATCAAACAGTTAGGGCAGTAAATGCAGCTACTCCATCAGTGGTAGCTGTTTTAATGTCTAAAGAATTATCAAAAATCAAGAAAGAGATTGGGGTAGATATTGCAAGATATTTAGTTGATGAAAAAGGTATGGTAAAAATAGGAGGATGTTCTGGTTTTTTTATTTCTTCTGATGGTTATGTTTTGACTAATCGTCACATAGTTCAGGACGAAGAAGCATCTTATACTGTAGTTTGGCAAAACAAAACTTATTCATGCAAAATTTTGGTTAGAGACAAAATAACTGATATTGCGATTTTAAAAATTGATGGTAGTGATTTTCCATATTTAAAATTCGATAATTCTTCTCAATTAAAATTAGGACAAACCGTTATGGCTATTGGTAATGCCTTAGGTGAGTTTCAAAATACTGTTTCTCGTGGGATTGTTTCAGGACTCTCACGAGATATAAAAGCAGAAGTAGGAGAAAATATTCAAGAATTTTTTGGTTTGATCCAAACAGATGCAGCTATTAATCCTGGGAATTCTGGTGGACCATTGATTAATCTTTCAGGGAGAGTCATAGGTATTTGCACAGCAGTAGTTCTAGGAGTAGAAAATATTGGTTTCGCTATTCCTATCAATCAAGCAAAGAGTATCTTTGAAAACATAAAGAAATATGGAAAATTATGTCGCCCAAGCTTAGGAGTAAGATATTTTTTAATTGACGAAGAAATGCAAAAACTTCATCATTTTCCTTTTGATTATGGTGCTTTTATTATTTATGAAACAATTCCTGGGCGTGGAGGAATTGTTCCTGAAGGACCAGCAGAAAAAGCTAAATTAAAAGAAGGAGATATTATTTTAGAAGTTAATAAAGAAAAAATAACTAAACAATCTAATTTGTCTCAAGTCTTGGCTCATTACGAGATAGGTGATGTAATTAAAATTACTTATTGGAATAAAGAAGAGAAAAAGCAAATAAAGATTAAGCTTGAATAATCTTATTTATTCTTTGTGTGTTTTTTGAGAAAATTCTTGAAAATTGGCCAGTAACAAAGGCCATTTTTTTAATGTCGGGTCTTTTTTAAGTATTTCTTTTGCTTGCTGATGCACTTTTTCTATAAACTCTTTATTTAAAAGAGAACTCATTGCTAAATCAGGAATTCCTGATTGTTTAGTACCTAGAAATTGACCAGGGCCTCTTAAGAAAAGATCCATTTCTGCTAAATGGAATCCGTCATTACATTTAACTAATGTTTTAAGACGATTTGTAATAGAGCCATGTGATGATTCAGAAAAAAGGAAGCAATAAGATTGATAGTGGGATCTTCCTATCCTTCCTCTAAATTGATGTAATTGTGCTAGGCCAAAATGTTCCGACCCTTCAATTATCATTAAAGAGGCGTTTGGAATGTCAACACCAACTTCAATTACAGAGGTAGAAACCAAAAGATTAATTTTATTTTTTTGAAAATTTTGCATTACAGTCTCTTTATCTTCTGGCTTCATCTTTCCGTGTAACATCGCAATTTTTAGATTGGGAAAAATTTCTTTATTTAATTTTTCGTATTCTTTTTTAACTGCTTTTAATTCGTAGTTTAATCGCTCTGATAAAGTGAGGAGATTATCATCTTTAAGATTAGAAACTTCTGTTTCTTCAATTCTTGGACAAATCACAAATGCTTGCCTTCCTTTTTTTATTTCTTTACGAATAAAATTATAAACTTTTTCTCTGTCTTTTGGGGGGACAACTTTAGTAATTATTTTTTTTCTTCCTTTAGGTAATTCGTCTAATATAGAAAGATCTAAGTCTCCATAAAAAGCTAAAGCTAAAGTACGAGGAATAGGCGTGGCAGTCATTGATAAAAGATGTGGGATTTCTTTTTTATTCGCGTTTTTATTAATTATTTTTTTTCTTTGTTCTACACCAAAGCGATGTTGCTCATCAACAATAATTAACCCTAGACGATTAAAGCGAATATTTTTTTGAATAAGGGCATGAGTACCGATTACAAGAATAGGTTCTGAAGAAGAAATAATTTTATTCAATGCTTGTTTAGATATTCTACCTTCTAATCCATCATCATAAATTTTTGTTGTTGAAGAAGTTAGGAGAGCAATTTTTACTTGAAATGGTTTAAGAAAATCTTTAAATTTATTAAAATGTTGCTTTGCTAATATTTCTGTTGGGACCATTACGGCCACCTGGTAATTTGATTTTATTGTTAATAGACTGGCAGCAATGGCTATAACAGTTTTTCCAGATCCTACTTCTCCTTCTAGAAGACGATTCATTGGTCTTTGATGAATATTTTTAGCAATTTCCCATATTATTTTTCTTTGACCTTCAGTGAAAGGGAAAGACAATGATTGTTTAAAAGATTGAAGCAAGGGAATGTCCAGATTGATTTTGGGGGCTTTTAAAAGAGCATTTTTTCTTTTCCTCTTTAGAAGATAAATTTGGGAAAGTAATAAGGATTCAAAAACAAATCTTCGTTTTGCTTTTGTTGCTAATAATAAGGATGATGGAAAGTGAATTTGATTGAGTGATTGCTGTAGACTAATCAATCCATGTTTTTTAAGTATAAAATCAGGAAGCGTGTCATTTATACCGTAAGTTAATTTTAAAAGTGGTTTAATAAAATAACGTAATGCTCTGGAGCTTAATCCTTTTGTTTCTGAATATACAGGAATTAAACGGCCAGTATGCTTAAGTTCTTGATAAAATTCTTCTTCTAGTTTTTGTTTAGAGATAATTTCATATGATGGGCTGGAAATAATTAATTTTCTTCCTCTTTTTTGTACTTTTCCTGATAAAGAGAGAGTTGCTCCTACTGGTATATTTTTTAATAAATAAATTTGATTAAACCAAATTGCAGTAATCTGACCTGTATCGTCTTCAATTATAGCTTCGACAATAAACATTTTTTTCCTTAGTGTTCTCCTAATGTCAATTTTTTTTACACTTCCTATTATCGAACATTTTTCTTCTGGCTGTAGTTCGTCTATTTTCTCAATTTTAGAAAAATCATCATAACGAAAAGGAAAATACCAAAGTAAGTCTTTTATTGTTTTAATTCCTAATTTTTCTAAGTACCTTAAATAACGTGTTCCGACACCACGTATTTCTGAAACAGAATTGGAAAGTTTTATCATAGTGCCCCCGGGAAGAATCGAACTTCCATCACAGACTCCGCAAGTCTGTATTCTGTCCGTTAAACTACAGGGGCTTGTTTTAAAATTATCATGAAACGTATATTTTTTCAAGATATTTTTTAATATTTTTCTTTTGTGATATGATAAAATCAAATGGAATATTATTCTACTTTAGCTTTTGTTTTAAGACAGGAACCAATCAAAGAGCATGATCGCCGCTATGTTTTTTTTACACAAGAATTTGGAAAATTAAGTTTATTAGCTTCTGGGGTGAGGAAAATTAATGCTAAGCTTGCTGGACATTTAGAAACGCCAGCGTTAGTTCAGATTCAATTTACTACGTCCCATAACCCACGATTAATTACTGCCCTAGAAGAAATTCCTTATCAAGGGATAAAAAAGAGCAAAAAAGCTCTTACTGTTGCTTTTTGGATTACAGATTTAGTTAGCGGATTATTTTTAGAGAGACAATCTGATTCTGAAATTTGGAAATTACTTTTTAATACATTGTATTTTTTAGAGAAAAATTTAAATAAATTTCCAGAAATAGCTGATTTTATATGGGTATATTTCAATGCTCAGTTTTTGAAAATCATTGGATTTTCACCATTTTTAGATGGGTGTATTGAATGTGGGAGTAAAATTGATAATAAATTCTTTAATTTAGAAAGGAAAGGAACAGTTTGCCAATTACATCATCAAAAAAATGATTGGCCTATTAGTAACAAACAAAGAGAATATTTAGATTTTTTATTTAATTCCACTTTTCATAATATCTCACAGATTTCTACTATTAGAAAAATTCTAAAAGAAAAAAAATACCTTGAGAAATTTCTTAGTAAATTTACTTTAATAATAAAATCAGATATAATGTAGTAACATTGTTAATATAAATTACAATAAAGAATATGAAAATAAAAGATTTTTTAAAAACTTTTTGGGGAGGGGCATTAGTCACGGTCCTTATCTTAACTACAAGTTACTTTGTCTGGAGTTTTGTAAAAAGTGGAGGAATAACTTTTTCATTTTTAGGGCCAGACGAAGCTAAATCTGGCGAGATAAAGGAATTTCATTTTGTTTTGAATAATAATTCGAGGGTAAGCCTTCAAGAAGTAGAAGCAGAAATTAAATTACCAGAGGGAGTAATTGCTGTCGATAACCCAGATCAGAAAACTATTTTATATAATTTAGGCGAGATGGCTTCTCGTGATTCAGAAGACAAAGTAATAAAATTACTAATCACTGGAGAACCTAAAACAGTTAAAAATATTGAAGCTATACTTCGATATCGTCCTAAAACACTTAGTTCTGTCTTTGAAAAGAAAGAAATAAAAACAGTTTTGATTTCCGGCTCTTCTTTTGGATTGGAATTGGTAACTCTTAACCAGGTTTTCTCTGAACAAATTTTTCCTTTAGAAATAAATTGGGAGAATCTTTCTAGCTATGCGTTTGATAATGTTGAGATTAGAGCAGAGTGGCCATCGGGATTTGTTTTCCAAGAATCTAATCCCGAAGTTTTTTCTGAGAGTTCGGAATATAACAGATGGGTTTTAGGAGAATTGAATCCAGCTAGTCATGGGAAGATAATAGTAAAGGGGTTTACTACTGGTCAGCCAGGTGAAACCAAGAGGGCGACTTTATACCTAGGCATGGTTAAAGAAAATGTTTTTTTTCCTTTAGCTAAAACTGAAGGATATACAACTTTGATAAAAAATCCTTTGTTAATTTCGTCTTTGGTTAATAATGGAATAACTTATGATGCTGATTTAGGAGAAACACTGAATTTTGCTATTGATTATCAAAATAATTATTCTACTACTTTAAGAAATTTGGTGGTGAAGATTGTTTTTGATGGAGACGTTTTTGATTTTTCTACTCTTAGAGCACCTAATGGAGTATTTTCTTCACGTTTGAAAACTTTAACTTGGTCAGGGGTAAAGGTATCCCAACTTTATGCCCTTAATCCTGGTGAACAAGGAAAACTTCAATTTTCTATAAAATTGTTAGAAGATTGGCCAATGAGAAGTTTGGCTCAAAAAAATATAGTCTTAGAAACGCATACTAGTATTGAAAGCTCTAATATCCCAGAACAGCTAGAAGTTTCTGAATTACCACGTGCCGCTGCTTTGAACACAATTAAACTTAATTCAGATTGCAGGGTAGCAATTGATAGTTATTTTCGTGATGCTTCTTCAAAAATTGCTAATACAGGAAGGCTTCCTTTAAAAGCTAACGAGCCTACTGATTTTACTATTCATTGGAAAATCATTAATAATTTTAATGCGTTAAGAGAGATAACAGTAAAGACGACATTACCTCTTTGGGCAGAATTTACTAGTCAAATTGCAGGGGATTATGGTCAAAATCCTCCCCATTACGATTCTGCGACAAGAGAACTTTCATGGACTATCCCTTCCGTTTCTGCTGGTTCAGGTGTTTTGACTAAAGCATCGGAAGCTATTTTTCAAATAAAGGTTACTCCTTCCTCGTCTCAAGTAAATCAGGAAATTGACTTGATTGGCAAAACAATCTTTACAGCAATAGATGCATTTACAGGAAAAAATATTTCTTTAACATATCCTACTGCTAAGTCTACTAAATTAACCGACAAGACTGTTTTTCCTGGCGACGGTATAGTAAGACCATAAAATAAATTATTAATTACTTTATTAATTATCAAAATGAATGATTTAATGGAAAAAATTGTATCTTTATGCAAGAGACGTGGTTTTGTTTATCCTTCTTCTGAAATTTATGGAGGATTTGCTAATATTTATGATTTTGGACCATTAGGCTCACTTTTAGCTAAGAATATTCGGGATGTTTGGATTAAAAAAATGGTTCAAGAAAAAAATGATATGTATCTAATTGACGGCTCTATTTTAATGCACCCAAAAGCATGGGAGGCTAGCGGACACACAGTTGCTTTTACTGACCCATTAATACAATGTCAAGGATGCAAAAAGAGATTTCGGGCAGATAAATTAAAAGACTGGAAATTAGAAAAAGATAATAAAACAGGAAAATGGAACATTTTGAAACAAGGAAGTTTAATTTGTCCGGATTGTAAAGGAAAATTAATTCCTGAAATTAAAGAGTTTAATCTTTTAATGACAACAGATATAGGTTCAATCGAAGGAGAAAAAACAAAAGTATATCTTAAAGGGGAATCATGCCAGAATATTTATCTTAATTTTTTGCCAATAAGAGATACGATGGGAGCAAAAATACCATTTGGTGTTGCGCAAATAGGAAAGGCTTTTCGCAATGAAATTACTCTAGGTAAATTTTTATTTAAGGTCAGAGAGTTTGAACAAATGGATATTGAGTATTTTTATTCACCTGAACAAGCTAAAAAGCTGTACGAAGAATGGAAAAACATTAGATTTAATTGGTATATCGATACAATTGGGTTAAGCAAAAGTAGACTTCGTTGGAGACAACATTCTCCTGAAGAAAGAATTTTCTATGCTAGAGACGCGTGGGATATTGAGTATAAATTTTTTGATGAATTTGAAGAATTGGAAGGAGTTCATGATCGTTCTGATTATGACTTAAAACAGCATGGAAAGTTTTCTGGTAAGACACTTGATTATTTTGATCCAGTAAGTAAAACAAGATTTATTCCAAACATCATAGAATGTTCAGGTGGCCTCCAAAGAACATTTTTAGCTGTTTTAGCAGAAAGCTATAGAGAAGAAGAAGTAAATGATGGGAAAAGAGTTTTCTTAAAAATTAAACCAACCCTTTCTCCATATAAAGTTGCAGTTTTTCCTTTGGTTGCAAATAAAGAGAATTTAGTTGAGAAAGCTAAAGATGTTTTTGATCTTTTAAAACCTGAGTTTATGACAATGTGGGATAGTATTGGTAATATAGGGAAAAGATACCGACGACAAGACGAAATTGGCACGCCGTGGTGCATTACAATCGATTATCAAACTTTAGAAGATAATACTGTTACAATTCGTGATCGTGACACTATGAAGCAGCAAAGAATTAAAATTGAAGAGATTATCAAATGGATAAAAGAACAATTAAATGTATAAATTCAAGCTTACAAAATTAAGTAATGGTTTAAGGATTCTTACTGTTCCTTCAAAAGAATCGCTTTCTTTCAAAGCTACGGTTTTGGTTAATACTGGATCTGGTTTTGAAACAAAAGAAAATAATGGCATTTCTCATTTTTTGGAACATATGTGTTTTAAAGGTACCAAGAAAAGATCTTCTAGCTTTGCAATTAGCCAAGAATTAGATAGTATTGGTGGATCTTATAATGCTGTTACAGGTCCAGAACGTACAGGTTATTATGCCAAAGTAGCCCATCAGAATAAAAAGTTAGCCTTGGATATTATTTCTGATATTTATTTGGATTCTCAATTTTCTGAAAAAGAAATGAAGAAAGAGAAGGGGGTGATAATTGAAGAAATTAATATGTGCAAAGATGATCCTCAAGATTATGTTGGGGATCTTTGGTACAAGTTATTGTATGATGATCAAGCAGTCGGACGTTCTGTTTTAGGAACAAAAACAAACATTAAAAACTTTAAGAGAGAGGATCTTCTAAAATATTATAAATCTCAGTATAAAGCTAAGTCTACTTTAGTAGTAGCGAGTGGGTATTTCAACGAGAAAGAGACTATCAATGAGATAAAATATTATTTTGGCGACATTAGGCCAGGTAAAGGTAAAACTAAAGAATTGGTGAAAGAAAAGCAAAATAAACCACAAGTGTTTATAAAAAATAAGAAAACAGATCAAACTCATTTAATCTTAGGGTTTAGGGGAATTAATTTATTTGATAAGAGGAAATATGCTTTAAACGTATTAAATTCTATTTTCGGTGGTGGTATGTCGAGTATTCTTTTTCAGACTATTCGAGGGAAATTAGGCGTAGCTTATTATATATATAGCACTATGCCTCGCTATACTGATCATGGTTTTTGGGCAGTGAAGGCTGGTATAGACAGTAATCGTTTAGAAGAAGTAATTGTATCTGTTCTAAATGAATGGAAAAAGTTTAAAATGAAGCCTGTTGACATTAAAGATTTAAAAAAAGCTAAAGGTTACATTACTGGTAAATTTGCATTAGGACTAGAAAATGTTCATAATGTAGCTGATAACTTTGCTATGCAAGAACTATTGAGACAAAAGATAGAAACGCCGGATCAATATTTAGCAAAGATTAAACAAGTTACTGCCCGAGACGTTCAAAAAGTAGCAGAGGATTTATTAAAAACACAATCTCTTAATTTGGCTTTGATAGGTCCTTATAAAAATAAAGAGAGATTACAAAAATTACTTCATGTTTAAAACAACTCAAAGTCTAGATATTTCTTGGCAGAGTATTTTACGATTTTATGTTATTCTACTAAGTTTTGTTGCAGCTTGGTATT